>SWCD01012069.1_pt1 | contig 28516 bp, 30 predicted proteins | sample 4693011 | NCBI WGS metagenome assembly SWCD01 (sample SAMN10267278, study PRJNA491770) | bioreactor metagenome | isolation source: DHS bioreactor inoculated with marine | place: Japan: Omine Ridge, Nankai Trough | reverse complement strand
GCCCCGACACCCGCTCGCTCTCGGGGCGCGAACAAAACCCGCTCGCGCGGCAACCCGTGGATGCCCCGCTCGATGTGGGCGTGCGCGTGATCAACGCGGCCCTCACCGTGGGACGCGGTCAGCGCGTGGGCATCATCGCAGGCTCCGGCGTCGGTAAATCCGTGCTCATCGAGATGATGACCCGCTATACCTCTGCCGATGTGATCGTGGTTGGTCTCATCGGCGAGCGTGCCCGCGAAGTGGGCGATTTCGTCGCCAAGGTGATGACCGGCGACAACCGCGCCAAGACCTGCGTCGTGGCCGTGCCCGCCGACCGCTCGCCGCTCCTGCGCCTGCGCGCGGCGCATCGCGCCACCGCCATTGCTGAATATTTCCGCGATCAGGGCAAACAGGTCATGCTGATCATGGACAGCCTCACCCGCGTGGCCCATGCCCGCCGCGAAATCGGTCTGGCGCTTGGCGAACAACCCACCGCCAAGGGCTATACCCCCTCGGTCATCTCGATGATTCCGGGCCTTATCGAGCGCGCCGGCCCCGGCCTGCCCGGTCAGGGCAGCATCACCGCATTCTACACCATTCTGGCCGATGGCGACGACACCACCAACGATCCCGTGGTCGACACCGCCCGCGCCATTCTCGACGGGCATTTCGTGCTTTCGCGCAATCAGGCGCAGATGGGCATCTATCCCGCCATCGACCTCACCCAATCGGTGAGCCGTGTGATGAAGGACATCGCCGAGAAACCCCACCACGCAGCCGCGCTGCGCCTGCGCCGCCTCATTGCCCTATATATGGAGAACCGCGACATGATGCTGATGGGTGCCTATTCCCCCGGTCAGGACGCCACGCTCGACGAGGCCGTTGCCCTATGGCCCCGGATCGAGAGCTTTATCCGGCAAGACATCCACGAACCCGCCAGCCTCGAGGACAGCATCAGCGCCCTTTGCGCGCTGACTGGCGGTGCCGCATGAGCGCGCGCCAACACCGCCTCCTGACTCTGATGGCGCGTCAGGAAAACCGCGAGTTGGGGCATCTCTCGATGCAGCTTGGCCATTTGCGCCGGCAGGAAATGCAGCAATTCGACATGGCCGACCGTCTGGGTCAAATGCTTGATCAGAGTGCACAGGCCCCGGCCGAACCGATGACCCCCGGACAACTGAGCACCGCACATTTCATGGGCCGCACCCTCGTGCAACAGCTTGAGGCGACGCGCAGCCAGATGGCCCGCACACGTCAGGAACGCGCCGCGGTGGAACAGGACCTCTCGCAGCACCAGCGCCGCCAACAGATCCTGCAAGAGCGCGCCGACCTTAGCCGCCGCGCCCTGCATGTGGCCCGCGCCGAGGCAGAAGACAACGCCACCCTGCCCCGGCGCACGCGCTAGGGCGTGTTGCGCCCCATCGAAACCACACCCGTCCCGGGCTTGACCCGGGATCTCGTCGAGGCAACGTGGAGGCCCCAGCTTGGGAGCCGGGGCGACGTAAACACGATCAGACGCATGGTGCCCTACCGCACCAACCCGTCGCGCACGCCGCGCAGATGCTCCGGAATGGCCCGCGCCGTAACGCCCGCCTCGCGGACCAGCCCGTCGAAATGCAGCGTCATTGCCTGTATCCGCTCGGTATCGCGAAAGACCATGTAATTGCGCCCCAGATAAAGCACCGCCAACAGCGGCCCGAAAATCGTGATCGGTGCCGAATAAACCCGCCGCGCATCATAGAGGTAAAGCCGCAGACGCGGATAAAGCTGCGTCGTGGTGGCAATCAGATGATCCAACTGCGCCCGCCTCAGCGCCGTTGGCAACCCGCGGTAGTAGCCTTCACCCCGCGCGAAGCTCTCGATCTCATAAAGCGGCAGGGCAATTTCGTAATCCGACCGCGCCGCCCGCATCCAGGCCATGCGATCTTCGGACGCCCCAATAGCCTGATCGGTCGAGCGGCCAAGGTGTGGCGCGTATTCCCATTCCAGCATCGCGCGGGTTTTCAGCATATCCGGCAAGGCAGCCGGCACATGCCGGATCTTGTAGCCCGCCGCTTCCTTGTGCCAGGCGAAAATCTGTTCATCCACCAAGGCGCGCGGTGCCTCCGTCAGCGAGAGCGTGTTGGCCAGCATGTCGGCGGCCGTCTCGGGCCGGTCTGTCAGCCCCAAGAGCCAATCGGCCGACACGCCCAAGGCCGAGGCACATTCCCCTACTACCTGCGCATTGGGCAGACGCGCCGCATCGTCCTTGAGCAGTTGCGACACGGTCGAGCGATCCACGCCGATGGTCCGCGCCAGGACGCTCTGATTGCTGCCGCGCAGGCGCATCGCCTCAGCCAGCCGGGTGCGGAACAGGCTGGCGCGCAAGCGTTTGTCGATATTTTTTATCATATGATGATTTTTATCACAGATGCGGAGAAATGTTAACCATTTCCGAAATGGCGCGCTCAGGAAATAGAAACGAATGTCACGCCATATTACGTATCAAAAGGACACTGAATGCGCGCCCATTCGCAGCCCGCAGCTCTCACCGAAACCACCGGACTGCCACCCAAGACACGGCAGAACGTTCGCGTGGAATGGCCCACGCTCGGGCTCTTGGCGCTCTGCTATGCGACCTGGGTTTTTGGTACCACTGCGGCCTCCACCTTGGCGCTGCCACTTGGCATTGTCGTGACTGCCCTTGCCATCGCGCTCCATTCTTCGCTCTGCCACGAGGTGCTGCATGGACACCCCTTCCGCTCCCGCCCGCTGAATGAAACGCTGATCTTTCCCTGTCTTTGCCTCGTGATTCCCTATGTGCGCTTCCGCGACAGCCATCTTGCGCATCACCGCGAGGAATTTCTCACCGACCCCTATGACGATCCCGAGGCGAATTACCTGGACCCTGCCGTCTGGGCGCGCCTGCCGCGCGCGGTGCGGCTGGTCCTGCGGCTCAACAATACGCTGGCGGGGCGGATGTTGATCGGCCCGTTGGTGGCACAGGTGACGTTCCTACGTGCCGATTGGCAGGCGATCCGTGCTGGTGACCGCGCGGTGCGCGACGCCTGGCTCTGGCATATTCCGGCGGTTGGCCTCGTGCTGCTATGGCTCTGGTTCGTGCCGATGCCGGTCTGGGCCTATCTGCTGGCGGTCTGGATCGGATTGGCGGTTCTGAAAATCCGCACCTTTCTGGAGCATCGCGCCCATGAGCGCGCCAGTGGCCGCACCGTGGTGATCGAGGATCGCGGCCCGCTCGCATGGCTGTTCCTGAACAACAACCTGCATGTGGTGCATCACATGCACCCCGAGGTGCCGTGGTATCAGTTGCCCGCGCTCTATGCTGCGCGGCGCGATCATTACCTGCGCCGCAACGATGGCTATGTCTATCGCTCCTATGCAGAGATCTTCCGCGCCCATCTCTGGCGCGCCAAGGACCCGGTGCCGCACCCTCTGTGGCAAGGGCGGTCTCACGGCGACGCGTAACCGGGCCGGGCGCTACCCCCGCAACACCGCCCCCGGATTCATGATCCCCAAAGGATCGAGCGCCGCCTTGATCGCGCGCATCGCGTCCAGCTTTACCGGATCGCCATAGCGCTCCAGGTCCTCGACCTTGAGCCGCCCGATACCATGCTCAGCACTGACAGACCCGCCCATCTCATGCACCAGATCATGCACCGCGCGCTTGATCGCGTCGCGCTCTGCCACGTGGTCCGCACGGCTGCGCCCCGGCATGGGAAAGATGTTGTAATGCAGGTTGCCATCGCCCAAATGCCCGAAACAGTTGATCCGGAACGCCCCGATCCGGGCAATCACCTCGGCTCCTTTCACAATGAAGTCAGGGATTTCGGACATTGGCAACGAAATGTCATGCGAACTGATCGACCCGACACGCCGGTTCGCCTCGGGAATCTGCTCGCGCACCTCCCAGAACTGATGGCGCTGCGTCTCGGATTGCGCAATGATCCCATCGCTGACCAGCCCCGCGTCGAATGCCTCGGCGAATAGCGCCTCGAGCGCCAAGGCCGGATCAAGCCCACTGGCCAGCCCCACATCAATCAGCACGAACCATTCCGGCATCTCGGCAAAGGGCTGGCGAATGTCGGGCAAGGCCTCGGCCAGAAACTCTAGCCCGGCCCGGTGCATGATCTCGAACGCACTCACCCCCTCGCCCATCCGGGCGCGCGCCAGTGCCAAGAGATCAAGCGCGGCGCGCGGGCTGTCCACCACCATGAGCGCTGTGCCCTCGCCCGTGGGACGCGGAGAAAGCTTGAGCGCCGCGGCCGTAATCACCCCGAGCGTGCCCTCGGACCCGATCAAGAGATTACGCAGATCATAGCCGGTGTTGTCCTTGCGCAGGCGTTTGAGGCCATGCCAGATGCGCCCATCGGGCATCACCGCCTCTAGCCCCAGACAGAGATCGCGCGCATTGCCATAACGCAACACGTTTACGCCGCCCGCATTGGTGGCAAGGTTCCCGCCGATCCGCGCCGATCCCTTGGCTGCGATGCTGAGAGGGAAGAGCCGGTCCACCTCGGCGGCGGCCTCGTGAATATCTTGCAGGATCGCCCCTGCCTCGACCACGATCACGTTCTCGGCCGGATAAATACCCCGCACCGCGCGCATCCGCTCAAGGCTCAGGATCACAGGGCGCGGCCCCTCGGGTGCGATTTGCCCGCCGACAAGCCCCGTGCCACCACCATAAGGCACCACAGGCACGCGCGCCGCGGCACAGGCACGCACGATCTCGGCCACCTCTTCAGTACTGCCGGGGGCCAGAACCACGCCCTGCCCCTGCCATCGGCCGCGCGGTTCCTCGAAATATCCGGGGGTTGCGTCGCGAAACGCGGGCGCAGGCAGGCGCGCACGCAGCGCGTCGATGAAATCGGGGGTGGCAGGGTTCAGGCTCATGGAAATTACCTATCACGTTGCCTGTAGCGGTCCAGCCCTTTGTCGCGCGCGCAAGTGCGGCTTTCCCTCTTGTCTCTGCGCGCCCCTCGGGCCATTTTGCGCGCCATGCAGATGATACCCCGCGCGCCCCTCTTTCTTGGTCTGGCTGGCCTCTTGCCCTTCCTTTGGGGGGCACTGACCGTGGTCTTGCCCGACCTCGGCCTCTGGACCGCGCAGACCATCGGGCCGCGCTTTGCCGGGCCTTATGTGATGCTGTTTTACGGCGCGGTGATTCTGTCGTTCATGTCGGGCGTGCTCTGGGGGTTCGCCACGCGGGCGACGGGCACGATGGCAGGTGTCTGCTACGGCCTCTCGGTCATCCCGGCCCTCTGGGCGTTTTTCATGACCGGCGGCGGGCCAACCTCGGCGGGAATGAGCCTTATCTTCGGGTTTGCAGGCCTCTTAGCGCTCGATTGGCAGTTCTGGCGGTGGGGCCTGACACCGCCGTGGTGGATGGCGCTGCGGATGCTTCTGACGGCGGTGGTGATCGGTTGTCTTGCCGTGGGGGTGCTGCTCTGATGCCCGCGCTCTATGCCTATACCGACGGGGCCTGTTCCGGCAATCCCGGCCCCGGCGGCTGGGGCGTGCTGATGCGCGCCATGGAGGGCGATACCGTGCTCAAAGAGCGGGAACTCTCAGGGGGCGAGGCCGACACCACCAACAACCGGATGGAACTTTGCGCCGCCATTGCCGCGCTCGAGGCGCTCTCGCGCCCCTCGACCATCACCATTGTCACCGACAGCGCCTATGTCAAAAATGGCGTGACCGGCTGGATGCACGGATGGAAGCGCAATGGCTGGCGCACAGCCGACAAAAAACCGGTCAAGAATGTCGAGCTTTGGCAGCGTCTGGACGAGGCGCAGAAACGCCACACCGTCACCTGGGAATGGGTCAAGGGCCACGCCGGACACCCCGAAAACGAGCGCGCCGATGAATTGGCCCGTGCCGGCATGGCCCCGTTCAAGCCGGGCAAGGCCAAGGGATGAGCGCGCTCTTTCTCCTTGATTACGCCTCGGTCTTGATCTTTGCCCTGACCGGCGCGCTTGTCGCCTCGCGCCAGCAACTCGACATCGTAGGCTTTGCCTTTATCGCCTGCCTGACGGCGGTGGGTGGCGGCACGCTGCGCGATGTGCTTCTGGATCGCAACCCGGTGTTCTGGCTGGGCAATCCGGATTATATCCTGATCGCCTGCGGCGCGGCACTCCTTGTATTTTGCACCGCCCATCTGGTCGAGAGCCGCTATCGCCTCCTGCTCTGGCTCGACAGTTTCGCGCTTGCCGTGGCGGTGCCTGCGGGGGTGAGTGCAGCGATGGTGATGGCGCAAAGCCCGGTAATCGTGGTGCTGATGGGGATGGTGACGGGCTGCATGGGCGGGCTCATGCGCGATGTCGTCTGCAACGAGGTACCCTTGGTACTGAAGCAGGGAGAGCTTTACGTGACCGCCGCTTTTGCCGGGGCGCTTGGTGCCATGGGCGCGGCGATGCTCAGCGATGACCCACTCGTCATCCTGGGCACCTGTGCGGCTCTGACATGGGCGTTGCGCGCGGGCTCGCTCGGCTTTGGCTGGCGGCTGCCGGTCTACCGCGCACGCCCGCCGCGCAACCGTTCTTAAAGCTTTTTGGCATTTCGCTGAAACGCCAAACATCTTTAACTTTTTAAATTGGCGCCATTTCGAACCGGAAAATTCTATCAACTTTTTCTGAAATTGCTTTAGCGTCGTTCGCCGATCATCTTCCACAGCCAGACAAGCAGCATCGCGCCCAGAACCGCACCGACAAGCCCGCCAAGAAAGCCGGTGATCATCAGCACCATGCGAATGACCACCGCCCCGATCAACGTGCCCGCAATGCCGATGAGGATCGTGGGTACCACGCCCATCTCGACCCGCATCAGCCGCGTCGCCAGAAAGCCCGCTGCAATCCCCACGATCAAGAGCCCGATGATGCCCATCCCTTACCTCCCCTTGCGCCAGTGGGTGGGCACGATGATCAGCGCCCCGATCGAGGACAGGATCGCATCAATCCCCGGCGCGCCAAAGCGGATACCGAACATGATCCGGACAAAGTAAAACAGAAACGCACCGCCGATGCAGATGATGATCGACGGCAAATAACCGTTGCGGGTAAAGCCGCTCTTTTCGCTCGCATAGCCGACGATGCCCGCGATCACCACCGTGCCAAAGAGTTGCATGAACATCGCGTCACCCCAATTGCGTGCCACGCGGCAAGGGCATGCCGCGCAGGAACTCGTCCGCATCCTGCGCCGCGCGCCCGGCGCGTTGCAAGCGCAAAAGCCGCACCGCGCCAGTGCCGCATCCCACAGTCAGGCCTGCATCGAGCACGGCACCGGGCGCACCCTGCCCCTCAGCCACAGCCGAGCCAAGCAGCTTGATCCGCTCGCCTCCGGCCTCACACCACGCCCCCGGAAAGGGCGAAAGCCCACGGATCAGCTGATCCACCTCTGCGGCGGGGCACGCCCAATCCACCCGCGCCTCGGATTTGTCGATCTTGGCGGCATAGGTCACGCCCGCCTCGGGTTGCGGCTCAGGCGTCAAGGCGTCAAGCTGTTCCAATGCCTCGACGATCAACCGCGCACCAAGGGCAGACAATCGGTCATGCAATTCCCCTGTGGTTTCCTGGGGGCCAATCGTCAGTGCCTCGCGCAGCAGAACCGGCCCGGTATCCAACCCCGCCTCCATCTGCATGATGCACACGCCAGTCTCTGCATCCCCGGCCATGATCGCGCGATGAATGGGGGCGGCCCCCCGCCACCGGGGCAAGAGGCTGGCGTGGATATTCAGGCACCCGCGCGCGGGCGCATCCAGCACCGCCTGCGGCAGAATGAGGCCATAGGCCACCACGACCGCCACATCGGCCTTGAGCGCTGCAAAATCCGCCTGCGCCACCTCATCTTTCAGACTGACCGGATGGCGCACCGGCAAGCCAAGTGCCTCGGCTCGCGCTTGCACCGGGCTCGGGCGGTCCTTTTTGCCACGCCCCGCGGGACGCGGCGGCTGGCAGTAAACGGCGGCCACCTCATGCCCCGCTGTCACCAGCGCGTCGAGCACCGGCACCGAGAAATCGGGCGTTCCCATGAAGATCACTCGCATGCCCGCGCCTTTCATTGTTCCCAAAATACTCAAATCCGACGCCGCCCCGGCACCGCCTCAGCCGATCTTGCGCGCGCGTCGCAAGAGCATGTCGCGTTTGATCTTGCTGAGGTGATCGAAATACATCCGCCCCTGCAAATGGTCGATCTGATGCTGCACACTAGTGGCCCAGAGACCGACGAAATCGCGCTCTTCGACCTCTCCTGCCGCGTTCAGAAACCGCACTGTCACCGCGCGCGGCCGCTCGATCACCGCAGAGACACCGGGCAAGCAGGGGCTCGCCTCGTCATGGGGGCGCAATTGCACGCTGGAATGCAGAATTTCGGGGTTGGCCATGCGCACCACCTGCCCCCGCGCCGTGCTGGCATCGACCACCGCAAGCGCCTGCATCTCGCCCAGTTGCGTGGCGGCAAGCCCCACGCCCGGCATCGCCTCCATGACCGCGATCATCTCGTCCCAGAGGGCGCGCGTTGCATCCGTTATCTCCGAGACCGGCGCGGCAGGCTGACGCAACCGTTTGTCAGGCCAGCGCAGACAGGGGCGCGGCACCACCGCTTAACCCCGCGCCAATTCGCGCTTGAGCTTTTGCATGCGCCGGGTGATGAGCTGGCGCTTCATCGCCCCCAGATAGTCGATGAAAAGCTTGCCATCGAGATGGTCGATCTCATGCTGCACACAGGTGGCCCAAAGGCCGCCGAACCCTTCCTTGTGTTCCACACCGTCAAGGTCCAGCCACCGCACCTCGACCTCGGCAGGTCGCGTGACATCAGCGAATTGATCGGGGATCGACAGGCATCCTTCCTCATAGACGCTTTTCTCGTCGGAAAAGGCCGTGATTTCGGGGTTGAGCATCACGATGGGGCGCGGCGTGGCCCCTTCGTCCTTGACGCAATCCAGCACGATCAGCCGGTCCATCACCCCCACTTGCGGCGCGGCAAGGCCGATGCCCGGCGCGTCATACATGGTCTCGAGCATGTCCTGCGAGAGTTTGCGCAAGGCATCGGACACGTCCTTTACGGGCGTGCAGACCTTTCTCAGGCGCGGGTCGGGATGGATCAGAATAGGCCGTTTCATGGCGGCTATTTAGGCGATGGCCGGGCATTCTGCAACGCCCCTTGCGCTTGGGCTGCGATCGTTTAGCCTGCGCCGCGATCACCACCCCGGAGAGCCCCATGAATTTTGACGAGATCATCGACCGCCGCGGCACCCATTCCGACAAATGGGACATGATGCAGGCAAAATATGGCGTCTCGCCGGAAGATGGGATTCCGATGTGGGTGGCGGATATGGATTTCCGCCCGCCCGCCTGTGTCACCGAGGCGCTGATTGGTATGACGCAGCATGGCGTCTATGGCTATTACGGCGACGATGCCGCCTACCGCGCCGCGATCCAGTGGTGGATGCAGACCCGCCATGGCTGGGCAGTCGAGACAGATGCGATCTTTACCACCCATGGCCTCGTCAACGGCACCTCGATGTGCGTCGACACCTGGACCACGCCAGGCGATGCGGTGGTACTCTTCACCCCGGTCTATCACGCCTTTGCCCGTGTGATCCGTGCCGCCGGGCGTGAGGTGCGCGAATGCCCGCTTGTGAATAATGCGGGCCGCTACGAGATGGATTTCGACGCCTATGACGCATTGATGACGGGCAATGAGAAGATGCTCGTCCTCTGCTCGCCGCATAATCCCGGTGGTCGGGTCTGGACCAAGGCAGAGCTGGAGGGCGTGGCCGACTTCGCCCGGCGTCACAACCTCATTCTCGTGTCGGATGAAATCCACCATGATCTGGTCATGCCCGGACAGCGCCATATCGCCATGGCCCATATCGAGGGCATCGCCGACCGGCTGGTGATGATGACCGCCACCACCAAGACCTTCAACATCGCGGGCGCGCATCTGGGCAATGTGATCGTGCCCGATGTCAAACTGCGCGCGCAATTTGCCGCCCGCATGGGGGCGATGGGGATTTCGCCCAATTCCTTTGGTCTCTTCATGGCCGAGGCCGCTTATAGCCCCGAAGGGGCCGCATGGGTCGATGCGCTCTGCGCCTATCTGGATGGCAACCGGCAACTCTTTGAGAGCGGAATGCAGGACATTCCCGGCGTGCGCGCCATGCCACTCGAAGCGACCTATCTGACTTGGATCGACTTTTCCGGCACCGGCATGGCAGCGGAGGAATACACGGGCCGGGTCGAGCGGGATGCGCGGGTCGTGGCCAACCATGGCCCAACCTTTGGCACCGGCGGCGAGACCTTCCTTCGGTTCAACATCGCCACACCGCGCACCCGTGTTCAAGAGGCGGTCGCGCGCATCCAGACCGCCTTTGCCGATCTGCAATGACCGTCACGGACGCGAGCGAATGACGCGGGTCTTCATCACCGGAACCGCCGGGTTTATCGGCTATCATCTGGCCGACCTGTTGCTCGATGAGGGCATGATCGTGCATGGCCTAGACGGCATGACGGACTATTACGACGTCAGCCTGAAACAGCGCCGCCACCAGATGCTGCTGCAAAAGCCGGGGTTCACCGCGACCGAGGCCATGCTCGAGGATCAGGCTGCGGTGGATGCCGCCATTGACGCCTGCGCACCCGACATCATCGTGCATCTCGCGGCACAGGCGGGCGTGCGCTACAGCCTCGAGAACCCGCGCGCCTATATCGACGCCAATATCGTCGGCACCTTCACCGTGATGGAGGCGGCCAAACGCCATGCGGTGCGCCATCTGCTCATGGCCTCCACTTCCTCGGTTTACGGCGCGAATACCGAAATGCCCTATGCCGAGACGATGAAGGCCGATAGCCCGATGACGATCTACGCCGCCACCAAAAAGGCGACCGAGGCGATGGGTCATGCCCATGCCCATCTGTGGAACCTGCCCACCACGATGTTTCGCTTCTTTACCGTCTATGGCCCCTGGGGCCGCCCCGACATGGCCTACTTCAAATTTGTCGAGGCCATTCTGGCTGGCCGCCCCATCGACATCTACAATCACGGCGAGATGTATCGCGACTTTACCTATGTGGGCGATCTGGTGCGCGGCATCCGCCTGTTGATGGACGCGCCCCCCGTGCGGCCCGATAGCCCCGAAAGCATCCCGCCCGGTGACAGCCTCTCGCCCGTCGCCCCCTACCGGATCGTCAATATCGGCAATTCCGACAAGGTGCGCCTCTTGGATTTCGTGGCCGCCATCGAAGAGGCGCTGGAACGCCCCGCCATCCGCAACATGATGGAGATGCAAAAAGGCGATGTGCCCGCCACCTGGGCGGATGCCCGCCTGCTCGAAAGATTGACCGGATACCGCCCGCAAACCAGCGTGCGCGACGGGATTGCCCAATTCGTGCGCTGGTATCGCGCCTATTATCAGGTCTGAGCGGGAATGTGATGCCAGAGGGCAGCAACAGCCATGGCGTCGGGCGACTTGCGCTGATAGCTTGCGGCTGAACCCAAGACACCCGCCGCAATGACGGAGGCAGCCCGCCCATGAGCAAGACCGGCAAACCGATCAATCTGGCGCTTCAGGGCGGCGGCGCGCATGGTGCCTTTAGCTGGGGCGTGCTGGATTACCTGCTTGAGGATGGGCGCCTGCGTATCGCGGGGGTCTCTGGCACATCAGCCGGAGCCATGAACGCCGTGGCCCTGGCAGATGGGTTTACCCGCGCCGGGCCCGACGGCGCACGCGCGGCGCTTGATCACTTTTGGCGCTGCATGAGCGGCAGCGTCAAAAACTCCCCCATGCAGCGCACGCCGCTGGACCGGCTTACCGGCAACTGGGGGCTGGAAAACAACCCCTTTTACCATTTCATGAACGCGCTCACGGGTGTCGCCTCGCCCTATCAACTCAACCCGATGAACATCAATCCTCTGCGCGATCTGGTGGAAGAGAGCATTGATTTCGACATGGTGCGCAAATGCACGGCGTTCGAGCTCTTTGTCTCGGCCACCAATGTCGAAACAGGCCGGGTCAAGGTCTTTGCCCGTGAGGAATTGACCGCAGATATGGTGATGGCCTCGGCCTGCCTGCCTCAGCTCTATCAAGCGGTCGAGATCGACGGCGTGCCCTATTGGGATGGCGGCTATATGGGCAACCCCGCACTGTTCCCGCTCTATGGAAAAACCGGCACCGATGACATCGTGGTCATCCAGATCAACCCGATCGAACGCAAGGGCGCGCCGCGCTCGGCACAGGACATCCAGAACAGGATGAACGAAATCAGTTTCAACGCCAGCCTGCTCAAGGAATTGCGCGCAATTGATTTCGTCGATCGGCTGATTGCCCAAGACAAGCTTTCGACCGAACACTATCGCCCGGTCAAGGTGCATCTCATCGAGAATGAGGCCGCTCTGAAACCGATGGGGGCGTCGTCCAAGATGAATGTCGAATGGGCCTTTCTCACCCGGCTGCGCGACATCGGGCGCGACACGGCGGCAGCTTGGCTCGACGCCAATTACGACCGTATCGGCAAAGAGAGCACAATTGACCTACGCGCGATGTTTCAGGGAATCGGGGCCGAACACCAAGGCTGAGCGCTTGCCAATCGCCCCGCCAGCGGGAAAACCGCGGCAATTGGGCGTTGAACGCAGATGGCATTTGCGCTTCCATTAGGATGTGGACTTCGAAGGAAACAAATCTTGCGCCGTATTTTTGAACGCCTGCGGAAACCCGAGAAACCCGCGCAAACGCCCCCTGCACCACCTCCGGCTGCCCGCACGCAAATAGGCCAGAACCCCTATGATGCCCTGCCAGCCGATCGATTCTGGCGCAGCGGCGTACAACAGTCCGACCCCGCCGTCATGCCCGGGATTCACAGCCCGAAATTCCTGATAACCGCTGACGACACCATCGTAACGATGGGCAGCTGCTTTGCCCAACACATCGCGAACTGGTTGCGCGCGCGCAATTTCAATGTGCCGTTTTACGACACCACCGACCATATCCGCGCAAAATCCTTTTCCGCGAATTACGGCAATGTCTACACGGTGCGCCAAGCCGTCCAACTGGTGCAAGAGGCGCGCGGGATGTGGCGCTGCTCCGAACCGGCTTGGCCTGTCGACGGCGGATTTGTCGATCCGTTGAGACCCGCACAATTCAACACGCCCTTTCCAAGCGAAGCCCGCCTGCAAGCCGCCCGGACAGATCACCTAAAGGCGGTTCACACCGCCCTTAGCCAGCTTGACGTGCTGGTCTTCACCCTCGGCCTGACCGAGGCTTGGCGCGTGATTGCCTGTGGCAGCATCCTGCCCGTGGCCCCCGGCGTGATCGCAGGACAGATTGACGACAATCGCCATGAATTCGTCGATTTCCGCTATAATGAGGTTTTGGCCGATCTCTGCGCGCTCCACGAAGGTATTCTCGCGCTGCGCGGCGGGCGCGCCTTTCGCATGTTGCTGACCGTGTCGCCGGTGCCGCTGACCGCCACCGCCTCCCAGAACCACGTGCTCTCGGCCTCAACCTATTCCAAATCGGTGCTGCGCGCTGTGGCTGGTGATTTCTGCGCGGATCACCCTTTCGCGGATTACTTTCCCTCTTTCGAACTGGTCAACAACCCGGCGGCGAAATCGGCCCATTTCGAGGATAATCTTCGGTCCGTCAAACCCGACGCCGTGGCCATGGTCATGTCCTGCTTTGAACGCCTGTGCTTGCAATCCGCAGAGGACAGCGGCGTGACATCCGCAGGCATCGGCGATGTTGACTGCGAAGATGCCTTGCTTGACGCCTTCGCGACCCCTGCCGTCATATCCGGCAAGGTAGACAACACCCCCCTTCTGGTGGTGGGCAACAGCCATCTTGCTGGTGCACGAACTCATGCAGAGGGCAATCCCTTTGGGCAGACCGTGCAATTCGCCATGCTCAACTTCCTGAAACCAGACCCCTTTGCCACCATCAAACAACGGCGCTTTCGCGAGTTTTCCTTCCGCGCCGGGCTTGATGACAAGTTCGCCGATTTCACAGCCAAGGACGCCCGCACGCTGATCATCGTCGGCTGCGGCTTTATGGGGGATGGCATCGTGCGGGTTCACGGTGAATTGCGCGCCGGCGCACCCGGCTGCGACGGACGAAAGATTTCACCAACAATGCCGATTGTCAGTTCCGTTACCGACGCTCTGGTCAAGACCTACGCAAAAAGCGCCGGCGCCATCGTCCAATATGCGCGCAAGATCGAGGAATTTTGCGATTTCGATCAAGTGTTCTGGATTGCCTCACCCGACATGACCGAGGCCGTGGCCCGCTTCAGACTGGGCGATGAGTTTGTCGACTCTGCTGCCTTTCCGCATCATCGGGCAGCCTATCTTGCCGCCTTTCAAAAGGCACTCGGCACGGCCGGCAAGGTTAGGTTCGTCTGCCACCCAACCGACAGCCTGTCCGAAGCCAGCGGTTTCTCGAAGAATGTCTATGCCGCACATCGCAACATCTGGGATATTCACTGCAACGCCAGCTATTTTGACGCAGCATTTGAACAGGTTTGGCGCGAACTCAGGGCCACGCCAGCACCGCGATAGGCCTGAACTTGCCGGTGCAGAGTGTCGTCAATCCGCCGTTGCCCCGAACCGCGTCATCCACGCCAAGCTGGCCTCTGTGCCCGCCTCGCCGGGGCGGTATTCCGCCCCGAACGGCCCCCGCCAGCCGAGCGCCGCAAACTGCGGCAATAGCCAGCGATAATCCACCTCGCCTTGGTCCGGCGCGCCACGATCCGGCACGCCCGCGAATTGCACATGGCCGATGATGGGCTGATAGCGGGCAAAGCGGCGCAGCAAATCGCCCTCCATTATCTGCAAATGATAGCAGTCGAACATCATCCGCAAGTTGCCCCGCCTGAGCGCCGCAATGACGGAGGCCGCATGGGCCGTTGACGACAGGTGATACCCCGGCACATCGCGCGTATTGATCGGCTCGATCAGGATCGTCAGGCCCAAGGGCGCGGCCAGATCACAGGCATAGAGCAGATTGGCGCGAAATGCCGCCTCCGCCTCTGGCCCGCCATCGGTGCATCCGGCCATGACATGCACCGCGCCTGCACCGATGGCCTGCGCATAGTCCACCGCCTGTCGGATTGCCGCGCGCGCCTCTTCTTCGCGGCCGGTCAGGGCGGCCAGCCCGAAATCGCCCGCCACCCTGTCGCCCGGCCATGTGTTCAGCCCCAGCATCGGCAGGCCGGTTTCCTCTAGCGCCGCGCGCACCTCTGCCGCAGCAAAATCGTAGGGGAAATGGCACTCCACCGCCGCGAATCCCGCCCGCGCTGCCGCGCGAACCGCGTCAGGCAAGGGCCTATCCGTGAAGAGAAAGCCTAGATTGGCCGAAAAAAGCATCAGTCCCAATCCACCTCGAACTTGCGCACCACCTGCGCAATCTGCCCCGCATCCAAAGGACGCGCCCCGGTGCCGCGCAGAATCAGCGCCAGCTTCGCGGTCTCTTCCAGCTCTTCCATCGCGAAAACAGCCGCCTCCAGATCCTTGCCTGCCACCACGGGGCCGTGATGGGCCAGCAACACCGAAGACCGCCTCCCCGCCAGCCCCCGGATCGCCTCGGCCATCGCCGCGTCACCGGGCACATAGAAGGGCAAGAGCGCCACCTTGCCCACCCGCATCACCGCATAGGCCGTGAGCGGCGGCACCGCGTTGTCAGGATCGGTATCGGGCAGGATCGAGAGGGCAACGGAATGGGTGGAATGCAGATGCACCACCGCCCCCGCGCCCTGCCGCGACTCGTAAAACGCGGCATGCAGCGGCATTTCCTTGGTCGGGGGATCGCCCGAAATCAGCCGCCCACCCGCATCGAACCGGCTGAGCCGCGCGGGATCAAGCCGCCCCATGCTGACACCGGTCGGCGTGACCAACAGCCCGCCATCCTCGGTCCGAACCGAGATATTGCCAGACGCTCCGCCGGTCAGCCCCCGGTCAAACATCGACTTGGCCCAGAAGCACAGATCCTCACGCAGACGGCTTTCACTCATCGGACTGCTCCATCCTCTGCGCCGCTTCGACAAAGAAATCCGGCCCGCCGAAATTCCCCGATTTGAGGGCCACAACAAGATTATCGCCCGCGCGCATCACAGGCACGCCGGGGGCAATCTCTGGCCCGATCTCAAGCTGTGTCAGGCCCAGACCCTCGACCACTGCGCCCGAGGTCTCACCACCCGCGCTTATCAGTCGCGTGACACCGCGCGCGACCAGCGCCCGCGCCAATTTCGCAAAGAGCGCCTCGATCGCCGCCGCGACCGCCACGGCCCCGAACTGCGCCTGATCCTGCGCCACGCGGGCGGGATCGGCAGAGGAATAGATCATCGGAATGCCACCCTGCGCCAAGGCCCAATCCGCCAGATCCTCTGGCACAACCCGGTCCTCCATAACGTCAGCCGCAGAGATTTCCCGCGCTGGATGAGAGACCGCATGCCGCGCCACCTGCCCGCGCGTGGCGACGGAACAGGATCCCGAGAGAACTACCGCCGGACCAGATTGCCCATGCCACGCGCCACCATCCCCTGCCAGTTCTCCACGCGCCCGGAAATTCTCGGGCAGGCCCATGGCAATCCCCGATCCCCCTGTAATCAGTGGCAAATCCGCCGCAGCATGGCCCAAGGCCACCAGATCCGCGTCGTTGATCGCATCCGCCACGATCAACCGCGCCTCCTGCGCCGCCAGTGCCGCCCGGATCGCTGCTGGTCCCTGCCGCACGACCTGCGCGCCCAGATGACCGACCGATCCGCGCACCTGCAACCCCAGCCAACGGCGAATATCCGGATCGGTCATCGGCGTCAGCGGATGATGCTGCATCCCGCTCTCGCTCAAGAGCCTGTCCTGCACAAAGAGATGCCCTTGATAGACCGTCCGCCCCGCCCCCGGAAAGGCCGGGCAAACCATCACCTGCCGCGCGTCCAAGGCATCGGCCAAGGCCTCGGCCACCGGGCCGATATTGCCCTCGGGCGTGGAATCAAACGTCGAGCAATACTTGAACAGGAACTGCCGGCACCCCTGCGCGCGCAACCACTCAAGCGCCGCCAGCGATTGCGCCACAGCCTCGACCACCGGGATCGAGCGGGATTTGAGCGCGACGACACCCGCCTCAACACCCGCCTCGGCGGGCGTTTTGGGCACACCCACATATTGCACCGACCGCATGCCCGCCTTGGTCAGCGTATTGGCCAGATCGCTCGACCCGGTGAAATCATCGCCGATACAGCCCAACAGCATCAGTCGTCCCCCGGCAACCGCAGACCTGCGCGCGCGGCGATATGCTTAGTGATAGCTGCGTCATCGGCGCGCCCCAGCCCCGCCGCAGAGGCCGCGCGATACTCGATCAGCGCCGCCTCGACCAGCGGCAGGGGCAGGGCTGCGCGTGCCGCAATATCCCTGACGATGCCCAGGTCCTTGGGCCAGATGTCGATGGCCGAACGCGGGGCATAATCCGCCTCGATCACATGCGGCGCGCGGTTCTCGAACATCCACGAATTGCCCGCCGACACCTTGATCACCTCCAGCACGCGGGCCAGATCAAGCCCTTGAGAGGTGGCAAAACACAACGCCTCGCCCATCGCGGCGATATGCACACCTGCCAGCAACTGATTGACCGCCTTCATCGCCGATCCCGGCCCGGCGCAATCGCCCAAGCGATGCACCGTTTCCGCCAATGCCGCCAGCACTGCCTCTGCCCGCCCAAACGCCTCGGCCCGGCCCGATGCCATGACCGAAAGCCGCCCCTCTGCCGCCTTGACGGCCCCGCCTGAGATGGGCGCATCGAGATAGAGCAGCCCCCGGCGTTCTGCCTCTGCTTCCATCTCGCGGGCAAATTCCGGCGCGACCGTGGCACAGCCAAGGATCACACCGCCCGCTTGCACCCCTTCGGCCCAGCCTTGCGCCCCAAAGAGAGCATCGCGCGTCTGCGCGGCATTGAGCACAACACAGACCAGCACCCCCGCCTTGGGCGATGCCCGGTCCAGCACGCGCCCACCCGCCGCAACCAGCATATCCCGACGCCCCGCGTCCGGATCATGGCCGTAGGTCTCGAACCCGGCCCGCTGGGCGGATTGCGCCATGCCAAGGCCCATCGACCCCAGCCCCACGAAATGCACGATCTCTGTCATTGTCCCACCGAAAGAATGATCTGCATCGGCCAGAGCGTGATCGCCGGAATATAGGTGATCAGCATCAGCGCCCCGAACACGGTCAGCACGAACCAGAAAAGATGCGGAATGACCTTCTCAATCGAGAGATTGGCCACGGCACAGGCGGCGAAGAGATTGACCCCGAGTGGCGGCGTAATCATCCCAAGCGCCAGATTGACCACAAGGATCAGTCCGAAATGCACCGGATCAACCCCGTAAGAGACCGCAATCGGCGCCAATATCGGTGCCAGAACGAGGATCGCCGCCGAGGTTTCGATGAACATGCCCACCACCAGCAGCATCAGGTTCACGACCAGGAGAAACGCAAAGCGGCTCTCGAAAATGTCCTTGAACCAAGCCGCGATTTCATTGGGCAGACCCGAGCGCGTGATCAGGAACGAGAAAAGCGCCGCCGCCGCAATGATGAGCATGATCGCTGCCGTCGCCAGCACCGTCTTTTTCAGGATTACGGGCAGGTCCGCAAAGCGCAATTCCCGGTAGAACACCATGCCCACGACCACGGCTGCGGCCACGGCGGCCGCACTCGCTTCTGTGGGCGTGAAAACGCCCGAATAGATGCCGCCCAAGATCACTACAGGCACGATCAACGCGGGCAAGGCAGACCAGAGCGCCGGGCCTACCCTTGGCCGGTCCCGCCCATCCTCAAGGCCAATGCCCCGCACCCGGCACAGGATCAGCACCAGCGCCATCAGCGACCCCGCCACCAGAAACCCCGGCCCAATCCCCGCAAGGAACAACTGGCCAATCGAAGTATCCGTAGAGACCCCATAGAGGATCAGTGGGATCGACGGCGGAATAAGCACACCCAATTCGGCAGAGCTTGCCTGAACCGAGGCCGCCATCGGCGCGGGGTATCCGTGTTTCACCATCGCCGGAATGAGGATCGCGCCAATGGCAAAGGTCGTGGCCACCGACGATCCAGAAACCGAGGCAAACATCATGCAGGTCAGCACGCAGGACGCCGCCAACCCCCCTTGGATGCCGCCCACGATGGATTTCGCCAATTCCACCAAACGATGCGAAATGCCGCCCGCAGACATGAGATTGCCCGCAAGAATAAAGAGCGGAATCGCCATGAGCGGAAAACTGTCGATGCCCGTGAACATCCGTTGCGCCACCAAGAGCAGCGGCAAGCGCCCATTGGCCTCGATCCCGATCACCGAAGCCAAACCAATCGCCACCGCAATCGGCACGCCAGCCAAAAAGAATATCGCAAGGGACAGCGCCAGTGCCGCGTTCATTGCAAACCCGCCGAGAACGCAACCGCGCCCTTTTGAACCGCCCGGATCATACAGCCCAAAATAGCCAGTAGGATAAAGACCGACCCCACAGGCAGCGCCGCGTAGACCCATGCGATCGAGATTTCCAGCGCCGCCAGCTTTTGCGACATGACCCGTTCGGTCATCGCCCAACCCTGCCAAAAGAGAATACAGAAAAACACCACCGACAGGCTCATCGACAGAAGGTAGAGCGCAAAGCCCAGACGCGGCGGCAGCAATCTTTGCACGATTTCGACGGCAATCATCGCCCCTTCACGGAACGCCGGGGCCACGGCCAGAAACACACACCAGATCATCGCCGAGCGGGTGATCACCTCGGACCATGTCGACGGGTGCCCGAACACAAAACGTGTCGTCACCTGATAGAGCGCAAGACCGACCGCAATCAGCAAAAAGCCAATCGCCAACCGCAAGGCCAGTTGCGTGGTCATGGCCTCAAATCTCAGAAACAACGACATCTTTGCCCTTCCGTCAGCCCCCGGCGCGATCCCTGCGCCGGGGGCCGGTTTTTGCCTTGGATCACTCGACAGCCTTGATCCGCTCAATCATCTCGCCACCGTACTGGTCGGTGTAGACGGAATAAGACGCCTCTTCGGCAAGGGCCGCAAACGGGGCCTTGTCGATGTCGGTGATCACCTCCATGCCGTTTTCGCGCAAGAGCGCGACGCCCGCCTCTTCCAGACGGTTGACCTCGGCCCGCGTTGCCGCCGCCGATGCCTTGGCCGCCTCGGCAAACCAGCCGCGCTGCTCTTCGGTCAGACTATCGAGCAGGACCGGCGAGGCCAGAACAGCGGCAGGCGAATAGACATGCCCAGTGAGCGAGACATATTTCTGCACCTCCCAGAATTTCGACGCGGTGATCACCGTGACTGGGTTTTCCTGCCCATCAACAACCCCTTGTTGCAAAGCGGAAAACAGCTCCGGGAAGGCCATCGGTGTGGGGGCTGCACCCATGCCCTCGAACGCCGCCATATGCACCTTGTTTTCCATGGTCCGCAGCTTGAGCCCCGCCAGATCTTCGGGCGTGCGCACGGCACGCTGCGAATTGGTCACATGGCGAAATCCGTTTTCGGACCAAGCCAGAGCCACGAGATTGTTCTTGCTGATCTCGTCGAGCAATTCCTGTCCGATCTCGCCATCCAGCACCTTGCGGGCGTGGTCATAGTCCCGGAAGAGGAAGGGCAGATCCAGCGCATAGACCTGCGGCACGAAATTGCCCAGAGGTCCGGTCGAGGTGATGACCACATCGAGCGAGCCGATCTGCAGCCCCTCAATCATGTCCCGCTCGCCGCCCAACTGTCCGGCCGGGGCCTGCTCTCCGGTAAAGGTGCCACCAGACAATTCGGTCAGCGTGTCGATGAACGCCTGAGCGCCTACGCCATAGTGCGACGTGGGCGACAGCGCATGCCCCACCACGATATTCTGTTGCGCCCCGGCCGCCGTGGCCAGACCCAGCGCGGCAAGCGCACCCAGTGCAAAATGTCTCATGTGATCCTCCTCCTTGTTGATTGTTATTTCCGCCGTCCGGGGCCTCCCGTGCCCCGTTAGTCTGTCGTCAAACTCTCCATATATTCGCGCACGATCTCGGAAAAATCCCGGTTGGGCGCAAATCCCAGCGCCTCGGCGCGTGGTGTGATGATCTGCCCCGGCCATGTGGTCACGATCCGCTCGATCGCGGCATCGGGCTGCTCTGTCACCCGCGCCGCCACCTCGGACCCGGCAAGCGCCTCCAGCGCCGTCAGCATCGCACCCACCGTCACCGAAATGCCCGGCAAGGTGACGGTGGTCTCCAACCCCAGATCGGATTGCGCCAGCGCAATGGCGGTCATCGTATAGTCTTGCGCCTTGGCCGGCGAGGCCAGATGCATCCGCAGATCACGCCCAACCGGCAGCTCTGCTGCCATCCCGGCCAGCGGTTCGCGGATGATCCCACTGGCAAAGCCCGATGCCGCGCGATTGGGCTTGCCCGCCCGCACCGCGATCGTCGGATAGCGCAGCGCGCGCCCCTTGATGAATCCCTTGCGGCTGGCATCGCGCACCAGCAGTTCCCCCATCAGCTTTTGCGTGCCATAGGATGACAAGGGCGCGGGCAAGGTGTCTTCGGAAATCGTGTCATTGTCGGCGCAGGAAAACACCGCGACCGACGAGGAAAAGACAAAGACCGGCGGTTTGCGCAGGCTGCGGCAAGCGTCGATCAGGGCAATGGTGGATTGCAGGTTGACCGCCATGCCCAGCGCGTAATCCTCTTCCGCCTGACCCGAAACGACACCGGCCAGATGAATCACCAGTTCTGGCGCGTCCTCGACGATGCGCACCAAAATCGCAGGACTGTCCAAAGGCCCCGGCACCGCATGCACACGGCGGCAGGACTGCGCCAGATCGCTCAACGCAGCCTCGGCAATATCGGTGGCAAGGATGGCCGCGATCCGGCGCTCCTGCCCGTCCACAATCAGGCTATCGCGCTCCGACAGCGCGCGCACAACGCGTTGGCCAATGAACCCCGCCGCTCCTGTAACTAGAATACGCACGCCAAGTCCCCCTCGCCCCGGACTGAAGCAAGTAATGACAGCGCTGTCAATAAGGTTCTCCTCGAAGGGCCCCAGGGTAAGGGTGGCGCGTTAAAGCACGCGTTTATGAGTTGGATAAGGTGTCTATCCCCTCACCGCGCGGCTTCGCACCCCTTCGCGCACAGATTTTCAATGACAGCGCCATCATTTTGCGCAATCTGGGAGTATGGACCAAAACGCCCCCGATCCCCCTTCTCGTCGCCCGACCCTCTCACAGGTCGCCAAGGCCGCAGGCGTCAGTGAGATCACCGCCAGCCGTGCGCTGCGCGGTGGCAGCGCCGTCGCCAAGACCACCCGCCAAAAGGTCGAGCGTGCCGCGCAGGCCCTCAATTACGTGCCGAACCGTCTTGCCGGAACGCTCGCCGGCGGGGCCTCGCGTCAGGTGGCGGTGATCCTGCCCTCCCTCTCCAATATCGTCTTTGCCGATGTGCTCAAGGGGCTGGAAACCCGGCTGGAGGATGATGGCTATCATCCGATCCTCGGTATTTCCCATTACGACGCCACCCGCGAAGAACACCTCCTGCACGATCTTTTGTCGTGGCGGCCTGCCGGTCTCGTTCTGGCCCCGACGTCTGGCAATGCGGCGACGCGTGCGCTGTTGCAGGCCGCCGAACTGCCGGTGGTCGAGGTGATGGACACCGATCCCGACGCCGCCGACATGGCTGTCGGCTTTTCGCACCGCGCCGCAGGCCGCGCCATGGCGCATTATCTCATTGGGCGCGGCTATCGCCGGATGGCCTATATTGGCCATGACATTGCCACCGATTTCCGCGCTCTTGCCCGGCTCGACGGCTTCAAGGACGGGCTGACCGACGCAGGCCACATCCTGTCCGATACGCTCATTCTGGATGGCCCCTCCTCGGTTCCTTTGGGTCGGGAAGGGTTGGCACGGATGCTGGCCCGCACGACACCACGGCCCGAGGCGGTTTTCTTTTCCAATGACGATATGGCCGTGGGCGGGGTCTTCCATTGCCAGACCGCCGGTCTCTCGCTGCCCCACGACATCGCCCTCGCGGGCTTCAACGGGCTCAGCATCGGGCAGGCGCTGCCAACGCCGCTGACCACCATCGCCTCGAACCGTGAACGCATCGGCTTTGTCGCCGCCGACCACATCTTGCGCCGTCTCAAGGGTGAACGCCCATCCCGGATCACGCAGATCGACTTTCGCCTCTTGCCCGGTGCCACGGCCTGAGGCTGGCAATCACGCAGGCGCGCCCCATCTTGCCCCTCACCAACGCTGAGCAGAGGCAGGCGGCATGACCGAACATAACGACCAAACCCGCACCGTCCCCGTGCCCGGCCACCGCCTTGGCCGCATGTTGCGCTTGGGCGGGATGACCACGGGCATCATGGGCGACATGCTCGCCGGTGGCCTGCGCCAGATGGCCCAAGGCCAGCGCCCGCACCTGCCCGGGCTGCTGCTGACCCCCGCCACCGCGCGGCGCGTAACCCGCGATCTGGGCCAGATGCGCGGGGCGGCGATGAAACTGGGGCAAATGCTCTCGATGGATACGGGCCTTGTCCTGCCGCCCGAGATGACCGCGATCATGGCCACCCTGCGCGCCGAGGCGCCGCATATGCCGCCCAAACAATTGCAATCGGTGCTCAACACCGCCTGGGGCACCGGCTGGTATGGGCGGTTTAAACGCTTTGATCTGCGCCCCTTTGCCGCCGCCTCGATCGGGCAGGTCCACCGCGCGCAGACGCCCGATGGCCGCGATCTGGCGATCAAGGTGCAATACCCCGGCGTGCGCGCCAGCATCGACAGCGACATCGACAATCTGGCGACCCTCCTGCGCGTGCCGGGCCTCATCCCGCGCGAGATGGACCTTGCCCCGATGCTGCACGAGGCCAAGGTGCAACTGCATCAAGAGGCGGATTATATCGCCGAGGCGCGCCACCTCGACGCCTTCCACCACCTGCTCTCAGGGTCAGAGGCGTTTCGTCTGCCCGAACTGCACCGCGACCTTAGCACGGCGCAGGTGCTGGCCATGACCTATATCGACAGCCAACCGATTGACGCACTGACCGACGCGCCCCAAGAGCTGCGTGATCACGTGGCGCAGCATCTGATCGAGCTGACCTTGCGGGAACTCTTCACCTTTGGCCTGATGCAAACTGATCCCAATCTGGCCAATTACCGCTTTGATCCCGAGACTGGGCAAATCGTGCTCTTGGATTTCGGGGCGGTGATGGAGATTGACCCGGCGCTCACCTCCGATTTTCGAAGCCTGCTCAACGCGGCGTTAGACGAGGATACCGCCGCCACCCGCGCCGCCATGCAGCGCATCGGCTATTTCAATGCCGCCACCACGCCCCGGCATCAAGCGCTGATCCATCAGATGTTCGATACCGCCGTGGCGCCGTTGCGCCAGAGCACGCCCTATGATTTCGGCAGCTCCGACATGGTCAAGACCCTGCGCGACATGGGACTTGCCATGGGCTCCGAGCGGGAGCTGACCCATGTTCCGCCTCCCGCCACGCTGTTTTTGCACCGCAAGATTGGCGGAATTTACCTTTTGGCCAGCAAGCTGCGGGCGCGCGTCGCCTTGCGCCCGCTGCTCGAACGCTACCGCTGAAGCTTGGGCCTACTCGGCCGCCACCGGCAGGATTGCCGCCTCTTCGATCACCGGGCAGCGCCCCCCCAGATCAAGCAATCCGTAACCAAAGATCTCATCCGGCCCCGGCGCGCCCAGGTCGGCCGCGCTCTGGGTGAGGGCAGCGCGGATCTGCGCCGGAGTCATGACGGGATTGGCCTGTCGCCACAGCGCCGCCGCCGCCGTGACATAGGGCGCGGCAAAGGAGGTGCCGGTTTTCCACTTTGCCCCCTCGACCGAGGCCGCGGTCCAGACCTCGACCCCCGGTGCTGCCAGATCCACATGCGGCCCCCGCCCGGCGCGACGATACACCCCGCCTGCCTTGTCCACCGCCGTCACGGCGATCACGCTGTCATAGGCGGCGGGATAGGCGGGCGGCGCGTTTGGCCCGCCATTGCCCGCCGCAGCCACCACCACGGCCGTCTCGGCCGCCTCGATGGCCGCCAGCGTATCCTCAAGCACCGTGTTTGGCGGCCCTGAAAGGCTTAGGTTGATCACCGTCGCCCCGGCACCGATCAACTGATCCAAGCCCTGCACGAGCGTATAGACATCGGCGCGCTCATCGCCCGACGTCTTGTGAAACGCATCCACCGCCACCAGCGGCACCCCCGGCAAGAGCCCCGGCGTACGTGATCCTGCATCGCCCACCAAGATCGCAGCCACCGCCGTGCCGTGAATGGCACCCGACGCGCTGTAGTCCTCGGGTGCCACCCGCGTCAGCGTCACCTGCGCGGCGGCAAGAGCGGTGTGATCGGTGTTGATCCCTGTGTCGATCATTCCGATGGTCACAGGCGCACCGCATCCCTGCGGCCCAAGCATATCTGGCCAGCCAATCTGCGCCCTCGCCGGGCAATGCAGCCCCTCGCAGGGGACCGTAGGGGCCGCATCCTCGGTCGCGTCGGCGATTTTCTCAGCCTCGGCACGGTAATAATGGTTGAAATCCGCCGTCTCGCCGGTGGGCAGCGCCTGCACCGCAGCGCGCGCCTCGGCCAGAGTGGTGCCCCGTGGCACTGACAGGCGCTGTATGTTGACCCCAAGGGTTGCCAGATCAATCCGGTCGATCACGCCATAGCCCTGCGACACCAATGCGGCCGCATCCGCCTCGTTCAAACCGCGCGCGATGATTTCGCGGGGGGCTTCAGTCGGTCGCGGAGCAGGACGTGGGGCGGGGGTGCGGGCGCGAGCCGCACGGGGGGCAGGCTCAGGCGAAGGCCGACCGAAGATCGTGCGCAGGCTGCGACGAAATTCGCGACCTTTGGCCTCGCCGCCTCCAACACCCCCAGCCTCGCTACTGTCTTGGTCGCTGCTGCTGCTACTACCGTCGCTACTACTGCTGCTGCCTCCATCGTCACCGGCCCCGTCGCTATCGCTTCCGCCATCGCCATCACTGCCGCCATCGCTTCCGCCATCGCTTCCGCCATCACCGCCGCCGTCGCCGCCGTCGCCGCCGCGCGCCCAGGCCATGCTCGCTGGGTTTGTCCCCTCGGGCCATGGTCCAAGCGGCACGATCCCAAGGATCAGAACCCACACCAGTATCGCTCGTAACACGCGCACGGAAATTCTCCTTTTGTCGCCCTGCATCAACATGCCATGCTAGAGGAAACGCTGTAACCCCGGTTTTATTCCCGCACGTTGTTCCAAGGGCCGCATATTGATGTCTGACAAGTTTACCGAGGATGTCGTGGCCCTTCTGCCCGCCCTCAAACGCTTTGCCCTCTCGCTCTGCCGCCGGGGCGATCTGGCCGAGGATCTGGTCCAGATCACAGCCGAACGGGCATTTCGCGCCCGCGACCGGTTTGACCCTGCAACCCAATTGCAATCCTGGCTCTTTCGCATCCTGCGCAATGCCTGGATCGACACGCTGCGCCGCGATGCCACCCGCGGCGAGGTGGTGGACATCCACGAAAGCCCGCAACCTGACCCCATCGACAGCGCCGCCCAGACCGATGATCGCCTGACCCTCAACGCGGTGCGCAACGCCATGAACCATTTGCCCGAAGATCAGCGCATGGTGCTGCATCTGGTCTGCATCGAAGGGCTCAGCTATGCCGAAACCGCCAGCACGCTCGACATTCCCCAAGGCACCGTGATGAGCCGCCTGAGCCGCGCCCGTCTTGCCCTTGCAAAATCCGTGGGAATAGACCGCGACTCCAGCCGTTAACCCCATGTCAGGGGAAGGATCGAACAGATGCGCATTGACGATGATAGATTAATGGCCCTCGCGGATGGCGAGATCACCGGACCCGAGGCCGAGGCGATGCAGGCGCGCATTGCCGCCGATGTGGATTTGGCCGAACGCTACGCGCTTTTTGTCGAGACCGCAGATCTGGCGCGGCAGGCGATGCAGGATCTGCCAGAGGCGCATGTGTCCGACGCGCTGGTTGCGCGCATCCGCGCGATTGGCGAGGCCAGCGCACCGCCAGAGATCACCAATGTCGTGCCCCTTCGCGCCGCCCCCGCCCCCGCCGAACCGAAACGCTGGCAGCCGATGGCGCTTGCCGCCAGCCTTGCACTTGCCGTCGGTTTGGGTGCGGGGCTGATGCTGTCGGGCGGGTCCGATGCCCCGCTTGGCGCGCCCTTCAACACGGCCATGACCGATGAGCTTGACAGCCTGCCGTCGGGCACGCCGGCGCAATTGTCGGATGGCACCGCCCTGACGGTGGTGGCGTCCTTTACTGATGCAGCCGGCCAGTTTTGCCGGGAATATGAGGCGTCAAACCCCGCAGGCGGCAGCTATGTCGCTGTGGCCTGTCGCGCGGATGGCGATTGGCAGTTGCAGTTTGCCATGACGCAAGCCGATAACGCCGGGGCCGAGGCCGGATACACCCCCGCCTCATCCCTCGACACGCTCGACGCCTTTTACACCTCCACCCGCGCGGGCCAGCCAATGACACAGGAGGAAGAGCGCGCCTTTCTGCGGTAAGGGAGGTCGCGGGGCGCAAGGCCCCCTAGCCCGGAATGACAAACCGGCGATCAGGATGGTCCAGCCAATCCGCCGACCGTGCCCTGAGCGCCCCCACCAAGGGCGCAAACCAGTCCCAATTGGCCGCAGCACTGTCATTGACCACGAGCATCTTCTTGCGGCTATAGATCGGCGCCTCGCACAACTCATAAAGCCGTCCCTCCGCCACCAATGGTGCCGCCAGAGCACGCGGCAAATACGCCGATCCCCCCCGCTCCAGCAGGAATTGCAGCGCCCAAAAGGAACTGTCGAAACTGACCCGCGCGATGCCTGCATCGTGGTAGGTCTCACCATGGGCGCGGCGATACTCCTCGCCGTGATCCACGAAAATATACTTGGGATCGGCCCGGATCGAGGTCACTTCGCGGTCGGAGTAAAGCACCAACTCTTCCGGCGGCAACGCATAGACCGTCTGATTGCCCCGCGCCGAGGCCCCGTAGGTCAGGATCACATCCACCAACCCCGCCGCCAACCATTCCTCCAACTCGCGCCCGCCGCCCTGTTGCACCGAGACAGCCATATCGGGATGGCCCTGAACAACACCGTCGAAAAACGCCCGCCCCGGCCCGTGCCACAATTCACGATCACAGCCGAAGGTGCAGACCGAACTGAGACCCGCAGGCAACCCCGTCTCATAGCGCGCCTGCCGCCACAGCCCGGTCATGATCCGCGCATAGCGCAACAGCTTGGTGCCCGCCGGCGTCAGGGTCGTGCCAGATTTCTGCCGATTGAGAAGCTGCTGACCCAACTCATCCTCCAGCGACTTGAGGCGCGCCGTGACCGTCGACTGCGTCACGTTCAACTTTTGCGAGGCGCGCACCAGATTGCCTGTGTCGACGATGGCAAGAAAGGTCTGCAAGGCGGTGATGTTCATCGAGCCCTCTCAATTCGAATTTTCCGCATGTTTGCAGCAAAACAATTCGTTTTCAAGAATGCTTCCTTTGTGTCACTTTCCCCCGGCCCGCCTCAG
>SWCD01024418.1_pt1 | contig 28592 bp, 28 predicted proteins | sample 4693011 | NCBI WGS metagenome assembly SWCD01 (sample SAMN10267278, study PRJNA491770) | bioreactor metagenome | isolation source: DHS bioreactor inoculated with marine | place: Japan: Omine Ridge, Nankai Trough | reverse complement strand
GCGAATCAGTTGTGATTCTCTCAGATCATGAGGGGTGAACGATTTGCACAAGATGGCGGAGCGGGATGGGGCCAAGTGGCCCTGACCCTGGGCCTTTTGCTGGCGCTTTTCTACGTCGGGCAAAACACCCTGGCCGGACGGCACGGGCTCCTCGCGCTCATTGAGAACCGCCAGGAAATCAACCTGCTGCAGGCGGAACTTGTCGAGGTGCAGGACGAACGCGCCCGCATCCAGCGTGACGTTGATCTGCTCAGCCCGCCTTTCGTCGATCAGGACCTGCTCGATGAGCGCGCCCGGGCCGAGCTTGGCTATGCGCGCGAGGACGAGCTGGTGATTTTCCGCGATTGATCGCGGTGCACTGCCTTCACGGAGCGGCAGATTCAGCAACCGAAGTAACGCTGAAGACAATCGGGACGTCTGTGCCCAACCCGCAAAACGTCATTGAGCCATCATCGTTGGGTTCGCCGAGAATATAGTTTCGATAGCAGTCTTCCCAAACATCAACCGTGCCACTCACATGCACTCTGTCACCGGATGCATAAGATGCACGGTCAATCCCGGAATCTTCATCGATCTCCAGTATAAACTGCAATGGTGCCCGGCTGTCGTCACAGTTCAGGTTTTCGACGAGGAGCATGTATGGATACACGAGGAGAAGATATCCCTCCGTACAGATCGACATCCCATCGAATTGGAGCGGTGCGTCGTACAATTCACTCAACTCAACCCGCTCACAATCAGGGCCCATGTTGTCACTTGTTTCCAGGGATCATGCACTGCCTGCAGCAACTAAGAGAAAAAATGAAAGCTGGACCACGTTAATGGTGGGCATCTAGTCGTAACCTCCAGGTTCTTGAAAGACTCTGACCTCGCCGCCATGGCAACGTACAGGCTACCGCGCTGAGGTGATCACTTCCGGCGCAATCAGCCACAGGTCCGACGTATTTGTAATACATTGGTACTCCGGAGTTACGCTCAGTTCGGCGAAGTGGTGCGCGTTGTAGCACTCAGAATGAACCGCTAGCCGTCCCCGTAGCGTCAATGTGTTTCCGCCATAATGAGAGGCGGTTGCTTCCAGATCTGTGGGGGAAAGCCAGTTGAGATCAATTCTATCGAGGGGGCCAGACGGATGGGCCGGTAGAATTGCAGCGCCATCAGTCGAAAGGCGTCCCTGAACACATACGACCTCCGCCTGATGATTTAAGGCATTCGCCATCAGCTCTTCGACCGTCAGGTTTGGGCAGGAAGCTCGGGCCGATGGGTCACCGACAATATCAACGCGCTCGCTATAAAGTGTATAGATGAGAGGGCGAAAGCAGGTGGATTGATAAACCGGGTTGGGGCTTTCATCGTCTTGGCCAATACAGTCAATAGGCGCTGTAAGTTGACCCTCTATGCGTAAACTGTCACCTGGCAAAATACTGGCAAAGCGAATTGCGTCGGTAGTTGGAGCAAGAGCAATCAGGTGATCAGAAAATTCATTGAGCGATGAGCCTTCCGGCATGAGGTACATTGCGCCGTTTACAACTTCGAGCCGGCCCTCAGTGCAGACCATACTTTGTTCGGCAGCGGCCGTTTCGGAATACAGTTGCGAGATGCTCACGTCTCGGCATCCTGACGGTGACGTAGAAATATCAACCTCATCCTGATCACTGCTGAGCTCGCATGCCGCCAGAATGACGCTAACAAAAAAGACCGTGATGTGCCTCATGATTTTGCCTTTCAACGCTGGGGAAAAGTTCGCACCACGCCCGAAGGTGTTTTTAGAACCAGAGGTGCAAGTGTCACGAGATGGTTGTCCAATTGGTTCTGGGGATCGATACCTTCGTTTCTCGCATTCAACGCCTCGGCATTACGTCGGGCAAGAAATCCACCTGAGCTGATGGCCCTTGAATGGGAGTGAGCAGTCACAAGTATGATTTCTCTCGATGTATTCATCGAAAAACTGAATCGGAACCGGTTGTTTGTGGAGGAGAAGGTAACTTGGCCGCCGCCTGCAGACCCATCTGAGTTTTTCCTTCCGACAAGATGTCGGCGCTGGCCCGTCGTCTTGTCATACAGATAGACGATCGCAACCTCTGGAGATCCTTCGCTTACATCCGCGGCGCTTATCCATCGTTTGGCGTCCCATATTGCATTCTCTCTCGCCCGCGCGATTGCTTCCGGTGACGCATAAGGGTTCTCGCCGCCATCCTGTTTCTCAGTTCCGAATTCTTCGATCTTCCTACCGTACTGATCCCGTGTTCCAAGCGCCTTGCCGAGGGCCTGGCGGAGGGTGTCGCCTGTGTAGAGCATTGCTTGTTGACCTTTCATCTCGTTGCTCGTTCAACCTCAGGCTTTTAGTTTAAGGTGGCGTCGGCCCCCGGGGATTACTTAAGGTAGTTTTTGGCTCGCCGCGCAAAAGTCCAGCAACCCGGCGGGGAAATGGGCCCCCTCGCCGGGGCCAATTTCCGCCCGGGCCGGAATTGAGGCCCTTTGCCCCGCCACTTCGGGCTGCTCGGGACCGCGCGAGGCTCGACTTCTCGCGCGACGGCGAACTTGTGATCTTCCGCGACTGACCTCAGCTTTCAAACTCGATTTGTGGATTGTCGATCCACATTGGCACGGGTGTTGGGATGCAGCCGCCTTCGCCTGCGTCATAGCTGGCGAGGCAGTCGCGCATTAGAACAAACCTGCCCCGCACGTGAAGCCGGTCCAGATGGCGCAGGTCCAGTGCATCAATGTCTTCTCTCCCGAGGCCCAGCAGCAACTCCTTTCCATTCCAGTCCTCTAGGTTTGTTTCAGGCGGCACGAGCGCAATAATCGGGTGAGGGCTATCAAGATCTCGGAGAATTAGCTGGGCATTGACACAGACAATCCGCTCCGCGAAGGCAAGTGGATCTGAATAAAGCGCCGCTGCTGTTGTTTCGTAGCAGCCGCCATCATCCGTCACTCGATTGAGAACACGGATCTGCCTTATGTTCAGTTGTGGGGACCGAGGGGGGTCGGTGCAATACGTCTCGAGTGTGCTCACATCTGATGCCTCAGCCCACTCGATCCCGGTGTAACATTGCCGTGGATACCCCAGGAAACCGAAGAAGCGAATACGGTCGCCGGAGCGCAGGTCACCACTTCGCACGACGGAATGGGTGGCGAGAATATCGGCGATGCGGTTCTCAACCCATGCATCTGATGTGGGCTCGTCCTCGGGAACGATGGTCAACGTCGCCACATGAAACTCGACGATCGCCTCGGCGCAAACCCAGCGATCCACCGCATGGTCCGGCAGACTGAAAAGAGGTTGCTCGCTATCTAGATCGCACTCCGTATCGAGCTCTGGCTGATCGGCAACTGACAGCTGTGATATCTCCAGCCTCATTGGAACTTCTGGATCTTCGCATGTGTATGGCCGCCCCTGGGGATCGCGAAATCCATTTTCCTGCGCGAACAGGCACGGGCCATCGACGTAAAGGTGTCCCGCCACCGACACATAATCGCCAACGATCAGGTTGGCATCTGGTGGTGATACGGTGATCGAACGCTCACTCAATTGCGCTGTTGCATACGAGCGCGGAGTGATTGTTTGAATCCCATCATGAAATCGAATGACACCTTCTGTGCAAATTTCCCGTCGCACAAAATCAAGCGGCTGAGCGTACACTTCTTCAATCGGTACGGAATGACACGCAAGTTCTGAAGCAATTGCCGCTGCAGGTTTACCCGATACCTGCAGAAGCAATAGAAAACTTAGAGCGGCCGTCCAAAGGGGAGCATTAATGACTGCTTTAGGCATAGGTCCTCACGTTGGATAACCACCTAGATCGAAAGTGCGAATACGACCCCTGGGGTTTTTGATCAGTGCGGGAGCTCTACGTGCAAGTGCCTGATCAGCCAAGTTCAAGTCATCAATATCACCGAAGTCGTCATCATCCGTGTTGCCGCCGACTTCGTTTTGCCGGTTAACTGCGGCAGCTCCGGTTGCCCGACTTCCGCCACCGACATTTATTTCCGGATGAGAATGTGCGGTTACAAGCAGTAACCCCTGCGACGGGCGATAGTTGAATCGGAATTCATGATCAGAGCCAACTCCTGCGTACCCGTTGCGGTACACGCAAATATCACCCGTTTCGGTGTTTAGTGTCTCATAGTATCCACGCTCCAGCTGCCCTGAACGCACAGAGAATCCGGCCAGCTCAATTCGTGCCCGAGCCATTGCTTCTTGTCGAAGTCGTTGGATGAGGGCCGGTGTTCGAACAAATTCCCCCTCCCACTGAATTAATTCGGGGCATGAAGCGTTTTTAATGAGCCAATGCCTTTCGATCTTCCGTCCGTATTGATCTCGTGTTCCCAGCGGCCTTGCCGAGGGCCTCGCGGAGGGTGTTGCCTGTGTAGAGCATTGCTTGTTGACCTTTCATCTCGTTGCTCATCCAAATACAGGCTTCCAATTTAAGGTGGCGTCGGCCCCCGGGGATTACTTAAGGTAGTTTTTCGCCTCGTCGCGCAAAAGTCCAGCAACCCCGCGGGCCCTTGCCGGGGCCAAATCCCGGCTGGGCGGGGATAAAGGCGCTTTGGCCCCCGCCAATCTGGGCTGTACGGGGCGGGGCAAAGCGGCTATTTTCCGCGACAAAATGGGGCAAACTCAGCTAAATGGGTGCCCGAAGAGAGGAAACGAGGAGAGCCGAATGGCTGCTGCCCCTAAAGCTGCCTCCCGCCGTCGCGGCAAAGCGCCCGCGCCGAAGGAGGAGCTGCTCAAGTATTACCGCGACATGCTGCTCATCCGCCGGTTCGAGGAGCGCGCCGGCCAGATGTATGGCCAGGGCCTGATCGGTGGGTTCTGCCACCTTTATATCGGGCAGGAAGCCGTGATCGTGGGCATCGAGGCCGCGATGGAAGAGGGCGATCAGATGATCACCGGCTATCGCGACCACGGGCATATGCTCGCCATGGACATGGACCCCAAGGGCGTGATGGCGGAGCTGACGGGCCGCGAGGGGGGCTATTCCAAGGGCAAGGGCGGCTCTATGCACATGTTCAGCGCGGAAAAGAACTTTTTCGGCGGCCACGGCATCGTCGGCGCGCAGGTGCCCATCGGCACTGGGCTCGCGCTCTCGAACAAATACAAAGGATCGGACCGCGTCTCCATGACATTCTTTGGCGACGGCGCCTCAAACCAGGGGCAGGTCTTCGAAGCCATGAACATGGCAGCCTTGTGGAAACTGCCCGTGGTCTATGTGATCGAAAATAATCAATACGCCATGGGCACGTCCGTCCAGCGCGCGACGGCGGAAACGCATCTTTATCGGCGCGGCGCGGCCTTCAATATTCCGGGTGAGGAAGTGGACGGCATGGACGTACTGGCCGTCAAAGCCGCCGCGGAAAAAGCGATCAAACATGCGCGTGAAGGTGAAGGGCCTATGGTTCTTGAAATGAAGACCTATCGCTATCGCGGTCATTCCATGTCGGACCCGGCAAAGTATCGCTCCCGCGAGGAAGTGGACGATGTGCGCTCGCACCGCGACCCGATCGATCACGCGAAAAAGCTGATCCTTGATGCGAAATACGCAACAGAGGAAGAGCTAAAGGCGCTGGACAAGGAAATCCGCGCACGGGTGGTGGAAGCCGCCGATTTTGCGCAGACCTCGCCCGAGCCCGCACCCGAGGAGCTTTATACCGATGTTCTGGCGGAGGCTTGAGGGAGCCGACGCTGAGCGTAGGAGTAGCGTTGCGTCCGGACACCTTGGGGGAGGAATAGAGAGGAACGAAAATGACTCAAATGCCTATTGAACTCATGATGCTTGCCTATGCGGTGGTCTGGCTTTTCGTGATCATCCTAGTGACGACGCTTTTCAGCCTGAAGCAACGCTCGCTGCCACAGCTGGCGGGGCCGCGCGACGATCTGTCCGCACCCACGGGCATGTACGCCCGGGGCCTGCGCAATGTGGAAAACCACAAGGAAGGGCTGATCCTGTTCGCGCCCTTCGCCCTGATCGTGGGCCTGGGTGGCCTGTCGGACCAATGGACGGTGCTCGGCGCGCAGCTCTTCTTCTGGAGCCGTCTCGCCCACGGCGTTCTTTACTTCCTGGGCGTGCCCTGGCTGCGGACCCTTGCTTGGCTCGTCGGCATTGTTGGCACGGCGATGCTCGCCTGCGCCGTCATTTTCTAACTCAAGGACTGATACGACAGCATGCCCACGGAAATTCTCATGCCGGCTCTTTCTCCTACGATGGAGGAGGGCACCCTTGCCAAATGGCTGGTGAAGGAGGGGGACAGTGTCTCCCCCGGCGATGTGATTGCTGAAATCGAAACTGACAAGGCGACCATGGAAGTGGAAGCCGTCGATGAAGGCACCGTGGGCAAGCTGCTCGTTCCCGCGGGAACGGAAAATGTAAAGGTGAATGAGCCCATCGCTATCTTGATGGGCGATGATGATGACGCGGGCGCGGTGAACGGCGCCAAGGCCGCGCCGCCGAAGGCCGAAGCGCCCGCAAAAGAAGAGCCCGCCCCGGCGCAATCCGCTGCTCGCGTGGACGCGCCACAGGTTGAGATTGCCGCGGACCCTGACGTTCCTGCGGGGACGGAGTTTGATACGCTTACTGTGCGCGAGGCGTTGCGCGACGCCATGGCCGAAGAAATGCGCAACAACGAAAACGTCTTCCTGATGGGAGAAGAGGTCGCCTACTACCATGGTGCCTATAAAGTCAGCCAAGGCCTGCTCGAAGAATTCGGCGACCGGCGCGTTTTTGATACGCCCATTACCGAACACGGGTTCGCGGGTGTTGGTGTCGGCGCTGCCTTTGGCGGCCTGCGTCCCATCGTCGAATTTATGACCTTTAACTTCGCCATGCAGGCGATTGATCAGATCATCAATTCGGCGGCCAAGACGCGCTACATGTCTGGCGGGCAAATGGGCTGCCCCATTGTGTTTCGAGGGCCCAATGGTGCGGCAAGCCGGGTGGGTGCGCAGCACAGCCAGGACTATTCAAGCTGGTACGCCCATATCCCGGGGCTGAAGGTCGTATCACCCTGGACGGCGGCGGATGCCAAGGGCCTGCTCAAAGCGGCGATCCGCGATCCGAACCCGGTGATCTTTCTTGAAAACGAATTGCTTTATGGCAAGACCTTTGAGGTGCCAAAGCTTGAAGACCATGTGCTGTCCATTGGCCGTGCGCGCATTGTGAAAGAAGGCGCTGACGTCACACTTGTTTCTCACAGTCGCGGCATGGAATACGTTACGGAAGCCGCCGCCGCGCTGGAAGCAGACGGCATCAATGCCGAAGTGATAGACCTGCGCACCTTGCGTCCGCTCGATACCGATACGGTGATTGCCTCCGTGCGCAAAACAAATCGCTGCGTCACGGTGGAAGAGGGCTGGCCCATCTGCGGCATCGGCGCGGAAATATCAGCGACGCTGATGGCCGAAGCCTTTGACGATCTTGATGCGCCGGTGATGCGCGTCAGCTCGAAGGACGTGCCGCTGCCCTATGCGGCGAACCTCGAAAAAATGGCGCTGCCACAGGTGGCCGATATTATCGCAGCGGCCAAGGCCGTTTGTTACAGGGGGTAAGGGGATGAACAAGGTTTGGATTTTGATCGGTGCGCTCGCGTTTCCTGTGGGCGCGTTCGCGCAAGCCGATGATGCGAGCCGAGACCATGTCGTGGATCAGTTGGTGGGAAACTGGGTTTATCAGTCCTGCGAGGCGGAGCCCGTTGTCGTTGAGGTCGAGGTGGATACGTCCTGCAGCACCGTGGAACGGACCTACGAACCCGCGGCGGAAGGCGATCTTCTATATTACACTGAGAATGTTGATGGCGAAGTGCGCGAAGGCTTTGTCGGCTATGACGCGGGCGCGGGCACTTTTGTGGAATATGACTATCCACAAGAATGGTCTCGCGACGAGTTTGAGCAAACCTTCTATAGCGAGCAGACGGATCTGTCGCTGCATGGTGAAGAAGCCTATCGCCGGAACCTGCAATGGCAGATGAATGAGGATGGCGACACCATGTCCCTGCGCACCGCGTCGGGCGAGGTGACCCATTCAACGAGCGAGTTTCTGGGTGTTGTGTTCAGCCGCGTTCCGATTGTCGGCAGCGATCCGATCGTCGGCGGGGACGACGACTAGGCGCCAGTATAAGGCAAGGTGGAATTGATGCGCAGCGCGGGCCTTTTCGTCGTTATAGCGGTCGCGCTTGCCGGATGCGCTAGCGGCGGAGGAAATGATGTGCCGCAACCGGCCTCGCCCACTGAGACGCGGAGTGCGATCCACGCGTCGCCATCGCTGAGCCCCGACGCGGAACGAGATCATGCGGTGGATCAACTGGTAGGGCGCTGGGTTTATCAAGTCTGCGACGAGGATGGCAGTTGCGAAACAGTTGTGCGGATTTATGAAGAGGCGGAAGAAGACGGATTGGTGCGGTACACGGAATTCTATGATGGTACATCCGATGACGGGTTTGTCGGCTATGACCTCGAGCGGGAAGGTTTCGTGGAATTCGATTATCCCGCGGGTTGGAGTAATGAGGAGTTCGAGCATCGCTACCGCAGCGAAGATGCCGCCATCCGCCTTTTTGGTGAAACGCCCTTTGCCGGGCCGGAAGATCGCGTGTTGCAGTGGCATCTGAATGAGGACGGCAGCACCATGATCCTGAGCACCGGCGCGGGCGATGTAAGCGCGCCGCCGCGCGAGTTTTTGAATGTAATTTTTTCCCGGGTGCCGTTGGTCGGTGATAACGAGGACAGTAATTAAGTCATGCCTATTGAAATACTCATGCCCGCGCTTTCGCCCACCATGGAGGAGGGCACGCTCGCCAAATGGCACGTCAAAGAGGGCGACACGGTTGCCCCCGGCGACGTCATTGCCGAGATCGAAACCGACAAAGCGACCATGGAAGTGGAAGCCGTCGATGAAGGCACCGTGGGCAAGATCCTGATCGGCGAGGGCACCGAAGGTGTGAAGGTCAATGAGCTGATTGCTGTGTTGCTGGAAGAAGGCGAAGACAAATCCGCCGCCGACAACGCGGGCAAGAACGGCGGTACGAAACCCGCGCCCGCAAAGACAGAGCCCGCGAAGGCTGAGGCGAAAGCGGCTGCAACGCCCGCGGCGCCCAAGGCGGCTCCTGCGCCGCAAGCGAACGGGAGCGGCGGTCGCATCAAGGCAAGCCCGCTCGCCAGACGCATCGCCGCGCAAAAGGGGATCGATCTTTCCGCCCTGCGCGGCTCCGGCCCTGGCGGGCGGATTGTGAAGGCCGATGTGGATGGGGCCAAGCCCGGCGCGGCTCCCGCAATGGCGGCCCGTGCACCGGCAGAGATGCCCACGCAATCACCGGAACAGATGGGCCTCAAGCCCGGCACCTATGATGAAGTGCCGCTCAACACCATTCGCAAGACCATTGCGCAGCGTCTCACCGTCGCGAAGCGCGACGTGCCGCACTATTATCTCACTATCGATTGCGAGATCGACAAGCTGCTCAAGGCGCGCAAGGACCTGAACGACGCGGCCCCGAAAGGCGACAAAGCTTACAAAATCTCGGTGAATGACTTTGTCATCAAGGCCTGTGCGCTGGCGCTACGGCTTTCGCCCGGTGTCAACTCGTCATGGGCGGGGGACAAGATCATTCAGCATCACCACGCCGACATCGCCATGGCGGTGGCCATTCCCGAAGGGCTGATCACGCCCATCATCTGGGAAGCAGATGAGAAGGGCCTTGCGGAAATCTCGCGCGAAGCCTCCCAACTGGCGCAAAAGGCAAAGGACCGCAAGCTGATGCCCGAGGAATACCAGGGCGGCAGCTTTTCGGTTTCCAATCTGGGCATGTTCGGCATCAAGGATTTTACCGCCGTCATCAATCCGCCCCACGCGGCAATCCTGGCCGTGGGCGCCGGCGAGCAACGGCCCATCGTCAAGAATGGCGCGCTGGCCGTGGCGACGGTAATGACCTGCACGCTCTCTTGCGATCACCGCGTCGTCGACGGGGCTATGGGCGCGGGTTTTCTCGCCCACTTCAAGCGCTTCATCGAAGACCCCGTCACGATGCTGCTATAGGTGTGGATATGCATAGTGACATGATCTTTTCCCCAATGGGGCTTTCGGTGGGCCTGACTGCGGGTTTGCTTTATTTGATTGGCCTGTTGATCTGGGTATGGGCCATCGTGCAAACCATCAAGAGCAATGAGAGCGACGGCGCCAAAGTTGCCTGGATTCTTGTTCTGATTTTCATCCCGGTGCTGGGGCTGATCATCTGGCTTTTTGCGGGCCCCCGGGCCAATAAATCTTGAGCTGATATCCGAAAGTGAATTCATGACCCAATCATTCGACGTAGTAGTGATCGGCGCGGGGCCGGGCGGATATGTTGCAGCCATCCGGGCCGCGCAACTGGGGCTCAAGGTTGCGTGTATCGAGCGCGAGCACCTGGGCGGTATCTGCCTCAACTGGGGCTGTATCCCCACCAAGGCGCTGCTGCGATCAGCCGAGGTCAAGCACCTCATGGATCATGCGTCGGAGTTTGGCCTGTCTGCCAAGGATGTGAGCTTTGATGTCGGCGCGGTGGTGAAACGGTCTCGCGGTGTGGCGGATCGCCTGTCCAAGGGCGTGGGGTTCCTGCTCAAAAAGAACAAAGTGACGCAGATCGACGGCACCGCGAAGCTGGCGGGCAATGGCAAAGTCAGCGTTGCGGGCAAGGACGGCAAAAGCCAAGAAATTGCGACAAAGAATATCATCCTCGCCACCGGCGCGCGGGCACGGACGCTGCCGGGGCTGGAGCCCGACGGCAAGTTGATCTGGACCTACAAGGAAGCCATGGTGCCCGAAGCCATGCCCAAGTCGCTGCTCGTCATCGGCTCCGGCGCAATCGGCATCGAGTTTGCGAGCTTCTATCACACCATGGGTGTGGACGTGACGGTGGTCGAAGTGATGGACCGTATCCTGCCGGTCGAGGACGCGGAGATTGGCGCGTTCGCTGAAAAGTCCTTCAAAAAGCAGGGCATCACAATTCACACGGGCGCGACGGTCGAAAAGCTCGACAAGGGCAAGGACAACGTCACCGCGTCCATCAAGAGGAAAGACGGCAAGAGCGAAAGCCTGACCGTCGACCGTGTCATCCTGGCCGTGGGGATCACCGGCAATGTGGAAGACCTGGGGCTCGAGGCTTTGGGCGTGAAGGTCGATCGGGGGCATGTCACGGTGAATGAATGGGCGGAAACGGGCGTGCCGGGCATCTATGCCATCGGCGATCTCGCCGGTCCGCCGTGGCTGGCGCACAAGGCGTCTCACGAGGGCGTCATGGTGGCTGAACGCATTGCCGGGGTGAAGGGCGTTCACCCCATGGACGTGGGCAATATTCCGGGCTGCACTTATTCGTTGCCGCAGATCGCCTCGGTTGGGATGACGGAGGATGCCGCCAAGAAGGCAGGTCGCGAGATCAAGGTGGGCCGCTTTCCCTTTATGGGTAACGGCAAGGCGATTGCCCTGGGCGATGATCAGGGGCTGGTCAAAACAATCTTTGACGCGAAGACCGGCGAGCTTCTGGGTGCGCACATGATCGGCGCGGAGGTGACGGAACTCATTCAGGGCTTTGCCGTTGCACGCACGCTGGAAACCACCGAGGCCGAACTGATGGCGACGGTCTTTCCGCACCCGACCTTGTCAGAGATGATGCATGAAAGCGTGCTCGACGCTTACGGACGTGCGTTGCACATCTAACGCTACGCGCGTTTGGGCGCGAGTACCGTCAAGATCAAAGCCAGTAGAGCCGGGGCCGCTTGCACGAACAAGATGGTCGTGCTTGCCGTAAGCGCACCATAAACGCCCGCCGCGATCACGCAGAGCAGGAAGAATATCGTCACATCGCGTTTCCCCACCAAGGCGCCCCAAAGCAGGCCGGCCGCGAGAAAGCCATTGTAAAGACCCTGATTGGCAGCGAGCACCGCCGTTTCCGCGGCTTGGTCGGCCGTCATGTCAAAGATGCGCAGCCCGGTCGGGGTTTCCCACAGAAACATTTCCAACGCGAGAAATCCTGCGTGAAGCGCGGCGACGATCAGCACCGTCAAAAAGGCAAGGGCTCTCATGTTTGATCCTTATGCCGACGGCGCATCGGGCCCCTTTGGTTTTTCGGAACGGGCCGCTTCGAGATCGGCTTCGGCTTCCGCCTCCGCTTCCTCGAGGTCTTCGGCGGCATGAACGGCGTCTTCGGCGAGCTCCTCGACCTCATGCTCCAAGGCTTCCTCTTCGCCCAGGGCAGAGGGGCCGTTGTCGCCCGAGGGGTCGTCGATTGCCGCGCTGGTTGCCGCGGCTGCCGTTTCCGCATCAAGCTCTGGCGCGTCCACAAAGCCTACCGCGTCGGCGGCCGGTTCCGGTTCGGCGGGGATCTCCGGCACTGGCGCCCCGCCCAGCAGTTCATCAACGATGTGCTGCACAACGCCATAGTTCACCTTGCCCGTTCCGAGGATCGGGATCTCCGGCGCATAGAGCACCTTTTGCGGCACGGCGAGAGCGGTGACGCCATGGTTCTTGGCAAAGCTCACCATGTCGGCACGGTTCGCATCCTTGCAGTCGCTGAGGAGGATGATCTGTTCCCCCTTGCGCGCGTCAGGAATGGACACCGCCGCATGCATGTTGTCTTCCCAAATGGAGGTGGCGCAGTTTTCAACCACCGCCAGTGAAACCATTTCGCCGCCCACCTTGGCAAAACGTTTCACGCGACCGCGAATGGAAATGTAGCCTTCATCATCCACGGTGACGATGTCGCCTGTGTCGTGCCAACCCTCTTCTGGTGGCTGGACAATGCCCGGTTGATCCACCTTCAAATAGCCCATCATGATGTTGGGCCCGTTGATATACAAAAGCCCACCTTCGTCGATCCCGGGAACGGGTTCGAGTTTGTAATCCATCCCGGCCATCAGCATGCCGACGGTCCCGGGGCGGTTCGCCTCGAGTTTGTTCGCGGCGGCCACGGGGGCGGCCTCGGTCGCGCCATAGCCCTCAAGCAGATCAATATTGTATTTCCGCTTCACCAGCTGGCGCGTCTCATCCTTCACGCGCTCCGCACCGCACACGGCGATGCGCAAGCTGTCGAGATCGCCCTGGTTCCCTGCGCGCGCATACTGATTCATGAACGTGTCGGTCGCGAGAAGGATGGTCGAGCCCGTCTTGCGAATGCGCTTGGCGATATTTTTCGCTTCAAGCGGAGTGGGGTGCATAACCGCCTTGATCCCGATCAGCATGGGCATCAGTGCGCCGACGGTCAGGCCGAAACAGTGAAAGGTGGGCAGGGGGTTGAAGACAGCGTCATTCTCGTACAGTTCGATGTGATCCCGCACCTGTTCGATGTTCGAGACGACATTGGCATGAGACAGGACGACGCCCTTGGGGTCGCCCTCAGTGCCGGAGGTGAACAGGATAACGGACGGGGAATCGGGGTCAGGATGGGACATGAAGGCCCAGGGCAGGAACGGCCCCGCACCGCCCGCCACCTTATCCATCAGCGAAAGGTTCTCGCGCACGTCTTCGAGATAGACCATGCGCGTTTCCTCGGCGAGTTCATCGACAAGCTCGTGGAAGCCGCCTTTTTCGACGAACAAGTGCGCCGTGACGATGGTGTCGATCTCCGCCATCTTGCAGGCGGCCTTCAGCGCCCGCGCCCCGGCGGTAAAATTCAGCATAGCAGGCACGCGGCCATAGGCCGACAGCGCCATGAAGCCGATCACGGCGCCCGCGCCCGTGGGCAGGAGCACGCCAACCTTGTCGCCTTTCTTGGTGCCGGCCTTCAGCGCATGGCCGAGGCCGAACGTGGCGCGCGTGATGTCGTCATAGGTGAGCTTACGCTCATCGCCGTCGACCAGGATCTCGGTCTTGCCGCCGCGCTTGCCTTTGGCCTTCAGAAAAGCCGAGAAGACAGACTGGCGGGATTTGCGCAAATCAAAGGGCCGGTGCAGCGAGCGGCCCAAATCGACCTCGGTCGTCACATCAGGTGTGATCTCGGGTTCAAGATCTGGGCTCGTGGCAATATCGGTCACGTGACGGTCCTCCCCACCACATTGGCTATCGTTGATGCGAGGCTCTTTTGGCCCCGCTTTTCCCTCTTGGGTCCAGACTATCCTTAACCGTCCGGCCCGGCAAACCGCCTCCATGCGGTGTGGTGCCCCCTCGCATGAGGCGGCAAAGCCCCCTAAGATGGCGTCGAATAAGGCGATTCAATGTTCCACCTGTAGCTGAAAGAGAGGCCCTGCCGCCTATGATCGAGCTTCTGTCCGACCCCCAGACCTGGATCAGCCTGGCCACGCTCTCTTTCCTTGAGATCGTGCTGGGGATCGACAACCTCATTTTCATCTCGATCATGGCGTCCAAGCTGCCCGCCCATCAGCAGCACACGGCCCGCCTGGTGGGGCTCAGCCTCGCGCTCGTGACGCGGCTTCTCCTGCTCGCTTCGGTCTTTTGGCTCGTGCATCTGACCACGCCGGTTTTCACCGTCAATGATCTGGCGCTGTCCTGGCGGGACCTCATCCTCATTATCGGAGGCATGTTCCTTTTGGCCAAGGCGACGCTTGAGATCCACTCGGCAGTAGAGGGGGAGGACCACACCCCCACGGCCAAGACCGCCTCGGGACTCTTTGCCCTGGTGGTGGCGCAGATCGTGGCACTGGACGTGATCTTCTCTCTGGACAGCGTGCTCACTGCCGTCGGTCTGACTGAGCACTTTGTCATCATGGCGACGGCGATTACGCTCGCGATCCTTGTGATGCTGTTCCTCGCCAAGCCGCTCTCGGGCTTTGTGGAGCGGCACCCCACGGTAAAGATGCTGGCCCTCAGCTTCCTCCTCCTCATCGGAGTCGCCCTGACGGCGGACGGGCTCCATTTCCACATCCCGCGAGGCTACTTGTATTTTGCCATCGCTTTCTCGGTCATGGTTGAAGTTTTAAATCTCCTGGCGCGGCGAAATCGCAATAAAGGAAAGCACGCCGGAAGCGCTTGATCTGGCGGGGAAAGGGGCCCATTTTCCTGGCCATGACGACGATATTGGACACCACAGACGGCAAGGACCCGCGGAAAGAAAAAGCCGCGGAGGCCGCGCGCGCGCGTCACCCTGAAAAGCAGAAAAATCCCGATAGCCCCGTCCTGCGCAAGCCCGACTGGATCCGCGTGAAGGCGCCCATCGGCAAGGGCTACAACGAGACGCGCAAGATCATGCGCGACAACAATCTTGCTACCGTGTGTGAGGAGGCCGGGTGCCCCAACATCGGTGAGTGCTGGGAACAAAAGCACGCGACCATGATGATCATGGGCGAGACCTGCACCCGCGCCTGTTCCTTCTGCAACGTGCGCACGGGACTGCCCAGCCCCCTGGATCCGGACGAGCCCGTGAACGTGGGCAAGTCCGTGGCGCAGCTCGGCCTTCGCCACGTGGTGATTACCTCCGTCGACCGGGACGATCTCGCCGATGGGGGCGCACAGCATTTCGCGGATGTGATTTTACGCACGCGGGAGCTGTCACCCGGGACCACCATCGAAGTTTTGACGCCGGATTTTTTGCGTAAAGACGGCGCAGAAAATATTGTCATCGATGCGAAGCCGGACGTCTTCAACCACAATCTCGAAACCGTTCCGCGGCTCTATCTCTCGATCCGCCCCGGCGCGCGTTATTTCCACTCGCTGCGCCTGCTGCAAAAAGTGAAAGACCGCGACCCGTCGATGTTTACGAAATCCGGCATTATGGTGGGCCTGGGCGAAACCCGCGAAGAGGTCATGCAGGTGATGGATGACATGCGCTCGGCGGGCGTCGACTTTCTCACTATCGGTCAGTATTTGCAGCCCACGCGCAAACACGCGCCCATCGACCGTTTTGTGACGCCGGAAGAGTTCAAGGCCTATGAGCGCATGGCCTATGCCAAGGGTTTTTTGATGGTCGCCTCAAGCCCGCTCACGCGGTCGAGCTATCACGCGGGCGATGATTTCGCGCAGCTGCGGGAGGCGCGCAACAAATCCCTCGGCAAGTCGTAAGGTTGGGCGCTTGAAACGCCACCACGAAGAAAAGACCGTTCCCTTCACCGCCGATCAGATGTTCGATCTGATCACGGATGTGGAGCAGTACCCGACTTTCATTCCCTGGTGCGAAAAGCTCACCGTCACACGGCGGTGGGAGGAGGAGGGCATTGAGTACATGGATGCCTCCATGACCGCGTCCTTCAAGGTCTATTGCGAGACGGTGCACACGCGGGTCGCTATGGACCGCAACGTTCACAAGGTAACAGTCGATTACCTCGACGGACCGTTCAAGCATCTCCACAATGTATGGACGTTCACCGACCGGCCCGAGCGCGGTGATTGCCTGATCGATTTCTACATCGAGTTTGAGTTCCGCAACCGCATTTTACAGATGGCGATCAAACCGGTGTTCAACGAGGCGGTCTATCGCATGGTCCGCGCCTTCGAGAAGCGGGCGATGGCGGTCTACGGCTAAGCCAGCCGCTCCAGCAGCATCTGCATGGCGACTTTCACCGAGGCGAGGCGGACATTCGAGCGCCCCAGCGCGCCAAAGTGTTCCTCGCGGGTGAGGGTTTCCGCGTCCTTCATGGCCGTGGCGAAACAGACGTAGCCTTCGGGCTTGGGGCCGTGGGCTCCCGGGCCCGCGACGCCGGTAATAGCAACGGCCAGCTGAGCGTGGGAGTTTTTGAGGGCGCCTTCCGCCATAGCGTGGGCGCACTCAGGGCTCACAGCGCCAAATGTGCGGATCACCGCGCCCGACACCCCCAGAATCTCCAGCTTGGCGTGATTGGAATAGGTGACGAAGCCGCGCTCAAAGAAGTTTGAGGAGCCGGCAAGCTCCGTCAGCAGCCCGCCCACGAGGCCGCCGGTGCAGCTTTCGGCTGTTACCACGCGGATCTTCTTTTCCGTCGCGAGATCCTGAACGGACTGGCTGAGATTGATAAGGCTTTGATCGAACATCTTAGATCAACCTACTGATAATAATCAGGATTACGCCTCCATAGATCCCGGCAAACAGGTCGTCGATCATCACGCCCGCTGCGCCGGGCAGCTTCTGATCGGCCCAATTCGCGGGCCAGACCTTCACGATGTCGAAGATGCGGAAGAGCACGAACCCCGCCGCATAGACATCCAGCGAAAGCGTGGGAATGAAAGGCGCGGCAATCAGGAAAGTGAGCGCCTGGCCCGCAACTTCGTCGATGACGATCTCCCCCGGGTCCGACTTGCCCGTGGCGAGAAGGTAGCGATCCGTCGCCCACCAGCCCGCGACCAGCGAGAGGAGGAAGAACGCCCCGAGCGTCGGCAGTCCGCCAAAGACGAGGCAAAGCCAGATGAAGGGCATGGCCGCTGCCGAGCCCCAGGTGCCGGGGGCGGGGCGAAAGTTGCCGACGCCGAAAAAAGTGCCGATGAGGGCGGGCAGGGTCATAGGGTCAGGTCCTTGGCAGTTCCACGGTGGCGACGGCGCGCGCCTCGATGCCTTCGCCGCGGCCGGTGAAGCCGAGCTTTTCCGTCGTTGTTGCTTTCACGCTGACACGGTTCGGCGTCAGCCCGCAAATCTCGGCGACCTTGCCCCGCATGGCCTCGCGGTGGGGCCCCACCTTCGGTGCCTCGCAGATAAGGGTGACATCAAGGTGCGTGATGCGGCCGCCCTGTTCCTTCACCAGTTCCACCGCGTGGGCGAGGAAGCGATCTGAGGACGCGCCCGCCCATTGCGGGTCGGAGGGTGGAAAGTGCGCCCCGATGTCTTCGGCCCCAATGGCGCCGAGCAGGGCGTCTGTCAGCGCGTGCAGCCCTACGTCAGCGTCCGAATGCCCGGCGAGGGCATGGGTGTGCGGCACGGCGATGCCGCAAAGCCAGACGGTACTGCCCTCGCCAAAGCGGTGCACGTCCGCGCCATAGCCCGTTCGCGTTTCCATCATGGCTGATCCTTTCCGCGCTGCGAGGATTGTTTCCGCCCGGGCGAAGTCGTTTTCATAAGTGATCTTGAGATTGTCCTCGCTGCCGCGCACGAGGCGCACGTCGAGGCCCGCTGCCTCCGCCACTGCCGCATCGTCAGTAAAATCGCCTTTCGCGGAACGATAGGCAGTGAGAATGTCGTCAAAGTGAAACCCTTGGGGTGTTTGCGCGCGCCAGAGTGACTCACGCGCGGGGCCGGTCGCCGCGTTGCCGCCTGCATCGGTCTTCAGCGTGTCAGTGACGGGCAGGGCGGCGATGGCGCCTTTCGCCTCGTGCAAGGCTGCAATGACGCGGGAGATCATGTCTTCGTCGATGCAGGCGCGCGCCCCGTCGTGGATCAGTACCACATCGGGGCCGTAGTCCTGAAGCGCCTCGAGCCCCGCCAGAACGGAGACGCCGCGCGTTGCGCCGCCGATAACGGGCTCAAGCGTTGCGAGGCCCGCTGCCGCTTCGGCAAAGAGCTCGAACCCATCTGCGGCAACAACGGGCTGGACCATCGAAATATCTGTATGCTGACAAAAGGCGCGCAAGGTGTGGCGCAAAACAGGCTCACCCAGCAAGGGCTGGTACTGCTTGGGGCGCTCGCCGCGCCCCGCGCGCGTGCCGGACCCGGCTGCCACGATCAATGCCGCCACCTTCATGCAGGTGCCCCCTCGAATGCCGCGAGGCGCGCTTCAAGCCCAGCTTTTACCTCGGGCCACTCGCTATCGATGATGGAGAAATAGGCGCTGTCGCGCACGAAACTATCGCTTACCCGCATATGCTGGCGCAAAATGCCCTCGAACTTCGCGCCCATCTTTTCCATGGCGCGGCGGGAGTGCGCATTGCGGGCGTCGGTTTTCAGTTCCACACGGACGCAGGCAAAATCTTCGAAAGCCTGATGCATAAGCAGGTATTTGCATTCCGGGTTCACAGCAGTGCCTTGAGCGTCGGGCATATACCAGGTGTGACCAATCTCCACCTTGGGTTCGTGCTTGGAGATATTCAGATACCGCGTGGAGCCCACCAGGGTCTCGTCCGCCATCCGCCGCACGACATAGACCATTTCGCCGCGCTTTGGGCCTGCCTCGTTGAGTGACCAGCTGAACCACTTGTCGAATTCCTCGGCGATGCCGAGAGGCATATAGGCGAAGATCGAGGGGTCCGCCATGGCCGCGGGGCGCAGTTCTTCCCGATGGGACTCGGCGAGCGGCTCCAGGGTCACAAAACGCCCTTTTAAGGGTTTGGGGGTCCAATTCATCGATTTTTGCCGGTTTTCTGCCCAAGGATTAGGCAAATCAAAAATGCTGCACTTGCGAAATAAAGATTTCTTCCTAGAATGATTAGGAATTAGGCAAGAAACCCGGCTCGCAGCGCCTCCATGACCCTTCATATCGGAAACCTCGAAATCCGCAATCCCGTCTTCCTGGCGCCTATGTCAGGGGTGACGGACCTGCCGTTTCGCCGTCTGGCCTATGAGCTGGGCGCGGGGCTTGTGGTCTCGGAGATGGTGGCGAGCCAGGAGATCCTGACCCAGAGCCCCGACGCGGTGGGCAAGGCGGCCATTGATCCGGCGCTCGCGCCCGCGACGGTGCAAATCGCCGGGCGCGAAGCCTGCTGGATGGCGGAAGCCGCGCGTTATCTCGAAGGTCAGGGCGCCGCCATCATCGACATCAATATGGGTTGCCCGGCGAAAAAAGTGACGAACGGGCTGTCGGGTTCGGCGCTGATGCGCAATCTCGATCATGCCCTTGAGTTGATCGACGCGACGGTTGAGGCCGTGCGCGTTCCGGTGACCCTGAAAATGCGGACCGGGTGGGACAGCCAAAGCCGCAACGCGCCGGAGCTTGCTGCGCGCGCCGTCGAAGCAGGTGTTCAAATGATCACGGTGCATGGGCGCACCCGTTGCCAGTTCTATGAAGGCACTGCCGATTGGGAATTCGTGCGCAACGTGAAAGAAGCCGTCACGGTGCCCGTCATCGTCAATGGCGACATCAACAGCGCGGAAGACGCGGTGCGCGCGAAGGAGCTTTCCGGTGCGGACGGCGTGATGATCGGGCGCGGCGCTTATGGCAAGCCCTGGCTGCCGGGGCAGGTGGCGACCTTCCTTGAAACCGGAACCATGCCGGATGATCCTTCATTGGAAGAGCGGCTTGAACTGATCCTCGATCAGTATCGCGAAACCATCGCCTTCTATGGCGAGGGGCTCGGCGTACGCACCGCGCGTAAACATCTTGGCTGGTACCTTGAAGCCTTGCCCGATGGCCGCGAAGCACGGCGCACCATCTGCCGCATGAATGAGTCCACTGAGGTGATGCACGCGCTGGAAAGCGCTTTCCTTGGTGCGCGTGAAAGCGAGGCGGCTTGACGAATACCAAGCCCACTCCGTTGCTTGCCGTGCCGGATGCCACAGCGATCCTTGACGCACTTGCGGTTCCGATCCTTGTGATCGAGGAGGGGCTGTTTGCCACTTATATGAACTCGGCGGCGGAGCAGTTTCTTTCATCGAGCACCGCCTACATGAAGCGTCACTCCTTGCGTGAGTTTCTGCCTGAAGACAGCCCGCTGATCGATGCAGTGGAGCAGGTGCGCCGCACGGGTCGCACGGTCACTGAATACGGTGTTGAGCTTGGCAGTCACCGTTTGCCCACGCGGCCTGTCGATATTCAGGCGACGCCCTTTGGCGAGGGCAGCCAAGTGCTGCTCACCATTCAGGAACGTACCATTGCCGTTGCTATGGACCGCCGGCTTTCGAACCGCGCAGCGGCGCGCACAATCTCGGGGCTTGCGGCTGTGCTCGCTCATGAGATCAAGAACCCGCTTGCGGGGATCAAGGGCGCTGCGCAACTCCTGGGCCGCACGGCGACCGAGGCGGACAAGCCGCTCGCCGCACTGATCACCGAAGAAACCGATCGCATCACAGGCCTCGTCGATCGCATGGAACGCTTCGGCGAAGTGAAGCACTATGCCCGCGGGTCTGTGAATATCCACGCGGTGCTCGAGCGCGTGAAACAATTGGGCGAAACGAGCTTCGCGAAGGACCTTCATTTCATTGAGGACTATGATCCCTCTCTGCCGCCCGTCCTCGGCCATCGGGATGAGCTGGTGCAGCTCTTTCTCAATCTCACGAAGAACGCGGCGGACGCCATGGAAGGTCGCGTGGGCGGCAAGATCACCTTCCGCACGGCCTACCATTCGGGCATGAAACTGGCGGTCCCCGGGTCCATGACCGGCGCGAGCCTGCCCATCGAGATCACTGTTACCGACAATGGGCCTGGAATCCCCGAGGACCTCCTGCCCATCATCTTTGACCCCTTCATTACGTCCAAGCGCAAGGGGCAGGGGCTTGGTCTGGCGCTCGTTGCCAAGATCGTGGGCGAACATGGCGGCGTCATTGAATGTAGTTCGGAACCAGGCTGCACCCAGTTCCGCGTACTCCTGCCCATGGCCGCCGAAGGCGCCAATGAGAACAACGAGGACGACAGCGATGGCCGGTAACACGATCCTGGTGGCCGACGACGATGCGGCAATCCGCACGGTTTTGACCCGCGCGCTTGAGAGCCAGGGTTACAAGGTGCGGACCGCGAACACAGTCAGTTCGCTATTGACACTGGCAGAGTCCGCGCCGACCGACCTCATCATCACCGATGTCTACATGCCGGACGAAAGCGTGCTCGACGTGCTACCCCATATCAAGGCCGCGCAGCCCGATGTGCCGCTGATCGTCATGAGCGCGCAAAGCACTTTGCGCATGGCGATCGATGCAACGGCGCATGGCGCCTATGAGTATCTCGCAAAACCCTTTGACCTTGATGAGATGTTGGGCGTTGTGGAACGCGCCCTCGCCGGACGTGGTGCGAAGGCGGCGGACCAATCGGAACCTCACGCGGACGCGGAGGAGATGCCGCTTATCGGGCGCTCACCTGCGATGCAGGAGGTTTATCGCACCCTTGCGCGCCTCATGCCGACGGACCTTACGGTGCTCATCACCGGCGAGTCCGGCACAGGCAAGGAACTCATCGCTCGTGCGCTTCACCAGATGGGCCCGCGCAAGGCCGCGCCGTTCTCTGCTGTCAACATGGCGGCGATCCCGCGCGAGCTAATTGAGGCGGAGTTGTTCGGGCACGAAAAAGGCGCCTTCACCGGTGCGAGCGAACGCGGCATCGGCCGGTTCGAGCAAGCCCATGGCGGTACGCTGTTTCTGGATGAAATTGGCGACATGCCCTTTGAGGCGCAAACGCGATTGCTGCGCGTGCTTCAGGAAGGGGAGATCACTCGTGTGGGCGGACGGGCCCCCATCAAAGTGGACGTGCGCATTGTCGCTGCCACGCACCGCGACTTGCGGCAACTGATTGCCAAAGGTGATTTTCGCGAAGACCTTTATTACCGCATCAATGTGGTGCCGGTTCGCCTGCCGCCCTTGCGCGACCGACTTGATGACATTCCCGATCTTGCCGCGCACTTTTTTGAACGTGCAGCGGAGCAGGGCCTGCCGAAAAAGAGCCTCGACCCTGCGGCGCAGACGCTGCTCAAGGAACATAACTGGCCGGGCAATGTACGCGAGCTTGAAAACCTCGTGCGGCGCATGGCGGCGCTCTACAGCGAAGAGGTGATCGGGCCGGAGATCGTCAAACGCGAGCTCGCGCAATCGGCGGCGGCCGGGCCTGGCGCGTCGGGTTTCGCGCCCGCCGGATCAGAGCAGGAAACCCTGTCGGAATCCGTTGAGCGCCATCTCAAGCGGTTTTTCGACCGGCACGGCAGCGATCTGCCCGCCGCGGGGCTCCATGACCGGATTATCCGGGAAGTGGAAAAGCCCCTGATTGAGCTGTCCTTGCGCGCCACCGGGGGCAATCAGATCAAGGCGGCGGACCTTTTGGGTATTAACCGAAACACCCTCCGCAAGAAGATCAAAGATTTAGATATTCAAGTGATCCGCGGCACAAAGTAGTGATGCTTAACGGCAACATAGTGATTGATTTGCACAGCATTTGGCCTCACTCTACCGCCGATCGTCGCTGATCGTTGCACATAAGTCGCGCTGCCTGAAGATTCTGTGGCAGGCGAGCCGATTGTGCGCGGACAGGCGACCCGGCAGTGCAGAGGGCAGCTTGAAAGACAATCGGACAGGCAGCGCAGGGCGACACATGCTCCAGCCCGAATGGGCCGGCCGGCTTCGCGGCGGGGTCATCCTTGCCGCTGGTCTGGCGCTGGCCGCCGGGGCGTCCTTTGTCATTACCTATCTCGTCTACAATGACATTATCGACATCGGTGATACGGGACTTGTGATCCGTCTGCTGGCGCTGGTGGATTTCGTTCTTGGTATTTCACTTATCGCGTTGATTGCCTGGACTTTGGTGCGGTTCTTCCTCGCGCGGCAACGGGGCCATTCCGGATCACGCCTGCATGTTCGTCTCGCAGGGACCTTCAGCGCCATCGCCATTATTCCGGTTATTGTCGTTGCGGCCTTTTCCGTCATCACATTCAACCTCAGTCTTGAATCCTGGTTCAACGAAAGGGTTCAGAACGTTCTGACCCACAGTCTTGATGTGGCGCAGGCTTATGAGCAAGAACACCGCTACTTTCTGCGCCTTGATGCCATAGCAATGGCGACGGACTTGAATGACGCCAAGCCGCTGTTTGACGCGAGCCCCATTCAGTTCAGTGAATATGTTGCCCAGCAGGCGCGCCTGCGACTTCTAACCGGCGCTTTTGTTTTGCAATCGGATGGATCTGTGCTGTCACGCGCAACCGCCGATGAAGGCCCCCGCATGCGGACCCCACCACCTGGTGCCTTTGAAACTGCGCGGGATGGGCGACCGCTTATCCTGGCGGGGCAGGACAATATGGTCATCGCCCTGATCAAACTCGATCAGTTTGACGATGCCTATCTCTATATCGGGCGCCCTGTGGTGCCGGCGGTGATCCAGTTGCTGCGGAACGCCAACGAATCCCAGAGCGAATATCTCGCCGCGGTGGAAAATCGCGGCGCGATCCTCCTTGTTTTCGCTCTAGGCTTTACCGTTGTCGCGCTTCTTATTCTTCTCTTTGCCGTGTGGACCGGCCTGACGGCGGCGGGGCGCATTGTCTCGCCCATCGGGCGGCTTGTGGGCGCAGCGGAACGGGTGTCTGAAGGGGACTTGTCGGCGCGCGTCGAAGTGGGACGCGAAGATGATGAGATCGCCACCCTGGGCCGGGCCTTCAACCGCATGACGGGGCAGATCCAGACCCAACGGGACGAGCTGATCGAAGCGAACCGCCAATACGACCGTCGCCGCCGCTTTACCGAAGCTGTCCTTGCCGGGGTGACCGCAGGGGTCATCGGCCTTGATGCCCAGGGGCGCATTACCATTACGAACCGTTCTGCTCTCTGGCTGCTTGATCGCGAACAGGACGAATTGGTGGGCGATGCGCTGACCGAAGCAGTGCCTGAGATGGCGCCGTTGGTTGCCGAGGCCATGCATATCGAAGAAACGCGCGCGCAAGGTGAGATCGAGATCGATATCGGCGGTCGCACACGGAATCTTACTGTCCAGGTGACAGGCGAGGCCGGCGTCGGGGAAGAAACCGAAGACGGTGCGGCCAAGGGCTATGTTGTGACCTTTGACGATGTGACCGATCTCGTTTCTGCCCAACGCATGTCGGCCTGGGCCGATGTGGCGCGCCGCATCGCGCACGAAATCAAAAACCCGCTGACGCCGATCCAGCTTTCGGCTGAACGCCTGCGCCGTAAATACAAGGACGAAATTGTCACCGATCCGCATGTCTTTAACCAATGCACCGACACGATCATCCGTCAGGTCGAAGACATCGGGCAGATGGTGGATGAATTCTCAGCCTTCGCACGCATGCCCGAGGCGGTGCTGAAGCCGCAGGATATTGGCGAGGTCGTACGCGAGGCGGTGTTCCTGCAGCATGTTGCCTTCAAGGATACGAAGATCGAGGCGGACCTTCCCGCCGAAAACATGATCGCCAATTGCGATGCGCGGCAACTTCACCAGGCGCTTATCAATTTGATCAAGAATGCCGCCGAAGCGGTTGAAACGCGTCGCAAGGCAGAAAATGCGCCGGACCTGAAAGGTCATGTGCTGGTGAGGTTGCGCATGGTCGCAGGCGCGCCCGAGGTTGAGATTATCGATAATGGCTGCGGCCTGCCGAAGGAACAACAGCATCGGCTGGCTGAGCCCTATGTCACGACACGCGAGAAGGGAACCGGTATCGGGCTCGCCATCGTGAAAAAGATCATGGAGGACCACGGTGGGGCGTTGGTTCTTGAAAATGCACCGCCGGACGCGGTGACAGGGTGGGACCGCGTTGGCGCGCGTATCCGGCTCGTCTTCCCTGTGTGGAAAAGGGAAGCGGCCGAAGCGCCACAGGAACACGCGGAACCAATGGGGTTGAAAGCAGGGGAATAAAGTTATGGCGTCAGACATTCTGGTCGTAGATGATGAAGCGGATATCCGGGACTTGATCTCGGGCATTCTCGAAGACGAGGGCTATTCGACGCGGCTTGCGTCGGACAGTGACAGCGCCCTCGCGGAGATCGAGAGCCGCATGCCGTCGCTAGTGGTGCTCGATATCTGGCTGCAGGGCAGTCGGCTCGACGGGCTCCAGATCCTTGAGAAGATCAAGGAGACCCATCCCGACTTGCCCGTCGTGATCATCTCCGGTCACGGGAATGTGGAAACGGCCGTCGCGGCGATCAAACGCGGCGCCTATGATTTTATCGAGAAGCCCTTCAAGGCGGACAAGCTGGTGTTGATTGTTCACCGCGCGCTGGAAACGGCGAAGCTGCGCCGGGAAAACACCGAACTGAAAATGAAGGCGGGCAGCAATGCCGAACTGATTGGGGAATCCTCGGCCATCGCGCAGGTGCGCCAGATGATCGAGCGTGTCGCGCCGACGAATAGCCGCGTTCTGATTTCCGGTCCTCCGGGCAGCGGCAAGGAAGTCGCCGCCCGTCTGCTGCATGCCAAATCGCGCCGGGCGCAAGGCCCCTTCATCGCGATCAACGCGGCGACCATTGCGCCGGACCGCATGGAGGTGGAACTCTTTGGCGTTGAAGCGAGCGGCGAGCAATCTCACAAGGTCGGTGTGTTCGAACAAGCCCATGGCGGCACGCTCTATCTCGATGAAATCGCCGACATGCCCCTCGAGACCCAAAGCAAGATCTTGCGCGTGCTTGTGGAGCAAAACTTCGAGCGCGTTGGTGGCAGCCCCAAGGTGCAGGTGGATGTGCGGGTGATGAGCTCCACCAGCCGCGATCTGCGCCGCGCCATTGATGACGGTATCTTCCGCGAAGACCTGTTCCACCGCCTGAACGTTGTGCCGCTGAATGTGCCCGCACTTGCTGATCGCCGGGAGGATATTCCGGAGCTCGTGCAGCATTTCATGGGGCAATTCACATCGTCCTCGGGTCTGCCGTCGCGCCGCATTGGCGATGATGCGCTCGCCGCGCTTCAGGCCCACGACTGGCCGGGGAATGTACGCCAGCTGCGCAATATTGTGGAGCGGCTCCTGATCCTCGCCACGCAAGATGTGGAAGATGTGATTACGGCCGATCTGCTTCCCGCCGAGGTAGGGTCGGGTTCGCCGACGCTGTCCAATGGCGGGCAGACGGAACATATCATTTCCTTGCCCCTGCGGGAGGCGCGCGAAGCCTTCGAACGGGAGTACCTTATGGCGCAGATCAAGCGATTCGGCGGGAACATCTCGCGGACCGCTTCTTTCATCGGGATGGAGCGTTCCGCGCTTCACCGCAAACTCAAGTCCCTGGGCGTTAACACGGGGAGCCGGTCGAACGGCGCGCATGCCTAGTCACGCGTCACCGCCGGGAGGAAACATATGAAGATCATCATTTGCGGCGCCGGCCAGGTCGGCTCCGGCATCGCCCGCCAACTCGCCGTCGAAAACAACGATGTGACGGTCATCGACCAATCGGCGGAACTGGTGCAATCGCTTCAGGAACAAATTGACGTGCGCGGCATCGTCGGCCATGGCGCGCACCCTGATGTACTTGATCGGGCGGGGGCGTCGGAATCCGACATGCTCATCGCCGTGACTTTTTATGACGAAGTGAACATGGTGGCCGCGCAGATCGCGCACTCCCTGTTCCGCGTTCCGATGAAAATCGCCCGCGTGCGCGCGCAAAGCTATCTCAATCCCATGTGGCAGGACCTGTTCAGCCGCGACCACATGCCCATCGACGTGATCATTTCGCCTGAGCTTGAAGTGGGCCGCAGCGTGCTGCGCCGCCTTGAAATCCCCGGCGCGTTTGAATCGGCGAGTTTTGCGGATGGACTTATCCAGGTGGTGGGTGTGCGCATTGAGCACGACACACCGATCGTGGATACGCCGCTTGAACAATTGACCGAGCTCTTCCCGGACCTTCAGGCTGTTGTCGTGGGCATTGTCCGCCATGGGGCGCTGTTTGTGCCGACCCGACGCGATCAGATGATTATCGGCGACGAGGTCTATTTCGTCAGCGCGCGGGAACATGTGGCGCGGACGCTCGATTTGTTCGGCCATCAGGAACCCGCCGCCCGGCGCGTGATCGTTGTGGGTGGGGGCAACATTGGTGTCTTTGTGGCCAAGGAGCTTGAAGAACGCCCCGGGATGCGCGTGAAGCTGATCGAAGCGGACAAAAAGCGTGCCGAAGATGCTGCCGACCAACTGAGCCGCACCGTGGTCTTCAATGGTAATGGCCTCGACAGCTCGATCCTGCGCGAGGCAGGCATCCATGACGCGGAAAGCATCGTGGCGCTCACCAATGATGACAAAGTCAACATTCTGACGGCGGTGATCGGCAAACAGCTGGGCTGCAAAAAGGCGATGACCCTGATTAACAACCCGGACTTTGGCGCCATCGTGCCGAGCTTGGGGATTGATACCTCGCTCGATCCGCGCGCGACAACGGTCTCGACAATTCTGCAGCACGTGCGGCGGGGCCGCATTCGGCGGGTGCATTCCATTCGGGGCGGCGCAGCGGAGGTGATCGAAGCGGAGGCGCTGGAAACTTCGCCCCTGGTGGGTAAGCCCTTGCGCGAAACGAATTTGCCGGACGGTGCGTTGGTTGGGGCCATCGTGCGGGGCGGGGAGGTGATGGTGCCGCGCGGAGACACGGTGGTTGAAGCGGGGGATCGGGTTGTGCTTTTTGTGGAACAGTCGGTGGTGCGCAAGGTCGAACGGATCGTCCGCGTGGGCATCGAGTACTTCTGATCATGCGCTTTGCCGCGGTTTTTTTCACACTCGGACTTTTTCTTCTGGTGCTTGCCGCATTGGCCCTTATCCCTGCGCTTATGGCGTTGGTGCAGGGTGAACCAACTCTTGGGGCTGAATTTCTTGGTACTGCGTTTCTGTCGGCCTTTGTGGGTGGCGGATTTGTAATCGCCCTTGGCGGTCCACGTCGCCGGTCTGGTGTGCGCGAGGCCGTCCTGCTGCTATTACTTGCATGGGCCGTGCTGCCAGCTTTCGCAGCGATCCCCACTTACTTGGCAGGTTGGCCGGGCAATCTTGCGGAAGCCTATTTCGAGGCGGTCTCGGCGCTTACAACAACAGGGGCGACCCAATATCAGGAAGCTTCCGGTGCGCCGCAGGCAATCCTGCTTTGGCGGTCGCTACTCCACTGGATCGGGGGACTTGGGGGGCTGCTCGCGGCCGCCGCCGTGCTGACCGGCGTGACGCCCACGGCACTACCGGTACAGGGGG
>SWCD01007998.1_pt1 | contig 28650 bp, 25 predicted proteins | sample 4693011 | NCBI WGS metagenome assembly SWCD01 (sample SAMN10267278, study PRJNA491770) | bioreactor metagenome | isolation source: DHS bioreactor inoculated with marine | place: Japan: Omine Ridge, Nankai Trough | reverse complement strand
CTGCAAATTTCCGTATTATATATTGAAAGCAAGAACTATTTTATGGAGATTAATATGAATACAAAAACAAAACGTTTATTACGTCGTTCTAGGACAAATTCAGTATTTGCTGGTGTAGCGGGTGGATTAGGAAAATTTTTTGGGATCAACCCATTTTGGTTTAGGTTAGCCTTAGTCATTGCCTTTATTCCCGGCGGAATTCCTGGATTGGCTACTTACCTAATCTTATGGTTGATTATTCCTATAGAATAATTATTTGTAATACTAAAAAATATGGAAAGAATAGATTTGTGGATCATTAGTCTCTGACCACATCTATTCTTTTTTTTTAAATTTCGCTAATTTTCTCCTTTACCAAATTAATATTAATCCCAGATTCTGGTGCTACTTGATAGGAGAAAGAAAAATTGGATCGATAATAATGGTGATTATTCTATTTTGGGTTTAAGAATCGCTTATAATTAAAATCTATGAAGATAAAAATATTACCTGACGAAGTCGCCTCGCAAATTGCTGCAGGAGAGGTTGTTGAAAGACCTGCCTCTGTAGTTAAAGAATTGATTGAGAATTCAATTGATGCTGGTGCTTCAGAAATAGAAATAAAAATTGAAGAGGCGGGAAGAAAACTCATCGAAGTTGCCGATAATGGAGAGGGTATTGAGAGAGATCAATTGCTTACGGCGTTGGCTCGCCATGCAACCAGTAAATTACGAGATGCGAACGATCTCTATAAAATAGATACCTTGGGCTTCCGGGGAGAAGCTTTATCTTCTATTGCTTCGGTATCTAGGTTTTCTATAATTTCTCGAACTGAAAATTCTGTTGAGGGCAGGCGGGTGGTCGTGGAGGCAGGAACTGGGGAGAAACTTGAGAATGTTGGTGCGACAATTGGTACGATCATCCGGGTTGAAGATCTTTTTTTTAATGTCCCCGCAAGACTAAAATTCTTAAAAAAAGATGCAACCGAAAAACGACAAATTGATGCATTTGTAACTAGATATGCAATGGCATATCCCCATATTCGATTTCAGCTAACGCATAATGATCGAGTAGTGTTTCAAACCAGTGGGAATGGAGACAAACGAGAGATATTGGCATCCCTTTATAATCCAGATATTGCCAGACAAATGCTGTTGGTAGATTCTGGATTTGATCAAATTAGCATAAAGGGCTTCATCAGTCCAACGAATCTAACTCGATCAAACCGAAAGGCGATTACTTTTTTTGTCAACGGACGCTGGGTGCAGGACATTGCCTTAACATCAGCACTCATTCAAGCTTATCGAACCATGTTAATGGTAGGCCGATTTCCAATGGCGGTTATCTTTTTGGATGTCCCCCCCGATATGGTTGACGTAAATATTCATCCTGCGAAATCAGAAGTGCGCTTTATTGATCAAGGAGCTATATTTCGAGGGGTTCAAGGGGCAGTTAAAAGGGCATTATTAGCGTTTACGCCTGTTCCTGAAATGCAGAATCAGCTTCGTTGGTCCTCGATGGGGGATGCAATTAGTTCGGAATTTGAACAATTCAAAACCCTTCCGGATATTGGTGAGAATGAACAGGATTTAGAGGGATTTGCAATTGTTTCTAAAAATGATGAAGGTCAGAATGCATTGCCGGTTGATGGGGTTCCTTTATTGAGACAGGTTGGGCAAGTTGGCGCTTCATTTATTGTTGCTGAAGGGCCCGATGGTTTATATCTGGTCGATCAACATGCTGCACATGAAAGAATTCTTTTTGAAAAATTCATCAAAATGCAAAAAGATAAAATTCCATCCCAAGCATTATTAGACCCGATTACGGTTACCTTATCATCCGATGAATCCTCACTTCTTGAAGAAAATATACCTATAATGGAAAATTTAGGATTTGTAATTGAAGCATTTGGCCCTAATACCTTCAGAGTATTGGCAATGCCTTCCCTGCTAGTTGGCAGTGATCCTGAGAGCGCGCTGCGTGTAGTCATTGAAGATTTCGAGGAAGATGAGAAACCATTCCAAGACCAGATCGAGGCAAAGACCATTGCACGGGTTTGTAAACGGTCAGCAGTAAAAGCAGGAAAAATATTATCAATTGATGAACAAAAAGCTCTTTTATTAGACTTAGAAGCCTGTTCATCCCCGCGAACCTGTCCACATGGGCGACCGACGATGATTCATTTGTCTATTGATCTATTAGAACGACAATTTGGACGGAAGGGTGCGAGATAATTAATTAACTAATTCATTTACTACCAAAGGTAAAACCTTTGCAAGATCATCCTTAATTAATATATCTGCATGGCTATCTATATAGGTGGGGGATTGATTGATAATGATCATTTTTGCCCCATTTGACACAGCAGAAAAAGGCAAATTGGAAACAGGTTTGACCTCTAACGAGGATCCAACGACAATTAATAAATCACAGTTTTTTATTGCTTGTGATGCCTTATTCCAAATTCTTATCGGGAGTTGTTCTTCAAATAAGATCACATCTGGTTTAAGGTTTTGATTGCAAGATAAACAACGGGGAATCTCTCCTGAATGTATGTATTCTTCTAAGAATTGTTCGGCTAAATGTTTTTCATAGCAGCTTGTGCAAGTCATAGTCAGTGTGGTTCCGTGGACTTCATGTACAGATTTAGACCCAGCTTTTTGGTGAAGAACATCAATATTTTGAGTAATGATCTCCTTAATATATCCATTTTTTTCTAGCTCAGCTAAAGCCAAATGAGCTGAATTTGGGACGGCTTCAAATATGGTCTTTGCCATAGGACGAAACCAATTATAGAATTTGTGGGGGGCAACGCGGAATACAGATAATGAGGCAACTTCCATCGGATCAAACTCTTGCCATAAACCACCAGACGAAGATCTGAAATCGGGGATTCCAGAAGAGGTCGAAATCCCTGCGCCAGAAAGCACAACTGCATATTTTGAGTTTTTAATTAAATTGGCGGCTTTGGAAATTAACAATTATTCAATAGATCCTTTCTGAATGAGTTCTTCTGCAATACTAATTATTTGTTTTGAATAAATACTTTCGGGTAGTAAATTAACCAATGGCTTTTTTCTGTTAATTGAGTTAAAAACATCTTCTGGAGAAGGTGAAATAATAAAGTCAATTTCACGGTTTAATTTCTTTTCTGCATCAGAAGCAGAAATATTATTTTCCGATCTATGTTGGTTGATTAGCACAATACTAATTAAATTATTATTTATTCCGAGTTGCAATAGGCCATTTAATAATTCTTTGGAATGTTTAAGTGTCCAAGGATATGGCTCTGTCAATAAGAGTACTTCATCACATAAATTTAAAATAGATTTATTTGTTTTTGTTAATCCAGAGCCTAGATCAATTATTGTAAAATCATTGATTTCACCAAGATGGGAGGCAATTATTTTAAAGTTATCAGCATATTCTGAGTAGGACCCCTCCATTGAATTAATTGAGGATAATAATAATTCCACCCCTGATCCATCTTTGAAAAATAGTTCCTTTACATCATCGCGTTTTATTTCCCTAAAGGGTATATCCAATAATTTCCCAATTCCATTCCCATCCTTATTTTCCAAATATAATCCAAGAGTTCCCTGCCCCGGGCGGAATTCTGCCAAGCCAACATTTTTTCCCACATTATTATATATAGCCACAGCCAGATTTAGAGATAATGTCGTCGCACCCAGCCCCCCTTTGGTCGAAATAATACCAATTAATTTGCCTGCTTTCTCATTTTGACCACTTGACGCGGATGGCTTCTGGGTACCTATCGATTTTTCTAAGACAGTCTCGATTCGTGAAATTAACTCTTTGGGATGAGTGGGTTTTGTTAGATAATCATCAGCTCCAGCTTCATATCCAATAACCTTATCATCAACTTGGGTTTTGGCTGAAAAAAGTATTATTGGAATAAGGGATGTTTCCTCTATTGCTCTTATGCGCCTTGTAACTTCATATCCATCCATTCCGGGCATCATGATATCAAGAATGATAAGATCAGGAATATCATTTTGGGTGATTTGAAGCGCTTTTTCCCCATTATTTGCGGCGATGATCTCATATCCTTTTTGCTCTAGCATGGTGCCAACTAATTGAAGAGTATCAATGTCATCATCTACAATTAATATTGATTTATTCATCAGATCTCCAATTAAACCAATTTCGATAATTTCAATAAAAAGAAAATTACATGATTGTTTATTTTATTATATCAATTTTGAGACATTATCTTTCAAACATGATGCTATAATCTTCAATTGCCATGTTTGAAAAAATAACCAATTCCTTGTCTGAAAGCAATATTAATAAGAAAAACCCCATTATCGTTGGTGTTTCTGGAGGTCCTGACAGCGTTGCATTGCTCCATAGCTTGCATGGCTTAGGTTTCAGATTAATTGTCGCTCATTTAGATCATAGTTTAAGAGAAGACTCAGCCTCGGACTATCGAACTGTTAAACGGATGGCAGAGGGGTTATATATCCCCTTTTTTGGATTACACGTAGATACAATTAAATATTCAAAAACAGAGAAATTATCAATTGAAGAAGCAGGAAGAATTCTTAGATATAAATTTTTCTTTGATATTGCAAATCAAGAAAGTGCCCAGGTAGTATCAGTGGGCCACACTGCGGATGACCAAGCAGAAACAATATTAATGCATCTTTTAAGGGGGAGTGGACTATCAGGAATCAAGGGAATGCAAGTGAAATCCATGACAAGTTGGGATTCAAAAATTCCATTGATTAGACCCCTGATAAATGTGTGGCGGGAGGAAATTGATGTTTTCTGTGAGGAAAATAATTTATCTCCCCTTGTGGATCAAACGAATACAGATCCGAAGTTTTTGAGAAACAAGATTAGACACGAATTAATTCCAATCCTTGAAGAATACAACCCAAATATTAAGCAAAGATTTGTAACATTATCTAAAATTGCAACAGAAGATTTCAAGGGAATATCCGAGATGCTAGAGTCAAGGTGGAATAAATTAGTGGATATTTCTGAAGATAAAATCGTTAATATGTCGGCTGATCGATTTAATGCGAATAACCTGTCCATGAAGCGAATGCTAATTCGTAAATCTATTCAATTATTGAAACTTGACTCAAATAATATTCCATTCAATGATGTCGAAACAGCAATTGAATTTATTGCCCATCCTTTAAAAAATCGATCTATAAAACTTTTTTCAACTGTCAATATTCAAGTACAAAATAAAATGGTGTATCTTTTTGGTGATGAACAGGAATTGCAATTGGCGAATATCCCAAAAATCTTTAATATTATAAAGATTTCAAAAATTCCTGGGAAAAATTTAATTCCACCTAATTGGATATTTGAGGGTGAAGAAATGGAATTTTCAGAAATTTCTTTTGATGAAATTAAAAATAATAAAGATCCCTTTTCTGCATATTTAGATGCAAATATAGTTGAAGATGGCATTGTATTAAGAAATCCTAAGGAAGGCGATTATTTTCAACCCTTAGGGATGAATGGTAAAGGGATGAAGCTATTTGATTTCTTCATTAATCAAAAAATTTATAAGGTGGATAGAAGTAATTGGCCTTTGTTATGCACAAAGAAAAATGATATTATTTGGGTGGTTGGGCAAAGAATATCCCACCATTTCAGGGTAACGAAAAAAACGAAAAAAATATTATTGGTAAAGGTAAAAAAAAACGAATGATTAGAAAAGTGTTTGTAATATTATCCGTAAGCGTTCTATTATTAATTTCAGGTTGTAATTCGGCAGGTTTTGAGGATGAAGTTTTACGAATTGCGACAACTACTAGTTTAGATAATTCTGGGCTTTTATCCTTAATAATTCCGGATTTTGAATATGAATATGAAGTCGAGGTCGAAATAATTGCCGTTGGAACAGGGCAAGCATTAGCCCTGGGTGAAAATGGAGATGTAGATCTTGTTTTGGTCCACGCACCCGAGTTGGAAATTGATTTTGTGGAATCTGGTTTTGGAAATGAACGGTATGTGATTATGTATAATGATTTTGTTATTTTAGGATCTGCAAATGACCCTGCAAATATCTCAAATTTAACAAAAAGTGCAGATGCGTTAATTAATATTTCTAATGCAAAATCGGATTTTATTTCAAGAGGGGATAATTCAGGGACGCATTTCAAAGAAAATCAAATTTGGACAGAGGCTGGCATTAATCCAGAAGAAAACGGTGATTGGTATCACTCGGTAGGTCAGGGAATGGGCGCCTCATTAGTGTTGGCAAATGAAAAGGAAGCTTATATTCTTTCGGATCGCGGTACTTACCTTTCTCAAAAAGAGAATTTGGAAAATCTTGTTGTTCTTTTTGGTGGTGATTCTTCTGATAAGAACCCAGATAGTTTATTACAGAATACCTATAGTGTTATTCCAATAAACCCAGATAAATTTGAAAATATAAATAATGACCTTTCTGAATTATTTGTGGAATGGATTTCTTCCGTGGAAATCCAAAAAGAAATTGGAGAGTTTGGTGTTGGGAATTTTGGGATTCCACTTTTTTATCCAAACTCAAATGAATGGAACTCAAGCAATTCACTATATATTGAATCAAAGGATTTTTCCGAACGAGAGAATATCACAGGTTGAATTTGCAAGGTAAATAATTTCTTTATGGTCAATAACGAACTTCTCGAGATAATCTTCCTTACTCTCCGTGTAAGCGGTTCAGCTTTGGCAATTGCCTGTTTAATTGGAATTCCATTTGGGTTGTTCCTAGGTTCGGAAGATTTTCGTGGAAAAAAAGTTGTTCAATTATTGATTTCCACTGGGATGGGATTGCCTCCAGTAGTTGTCGGATTAATCGTTTATTTGCTTTTATCAAACCAGGGTCCTCTTGGACCAGTTAACTGGTTATTCTCACCAGCGGGTATGATCCTTTCACAAAGCCTGCTAGCATTTCCATTGGCTGCTGGATTTACAAGCAGTGCGGTATCAGCTGTGTCTCCAAGGTTAATTGTCCAAATTCGATCAATGGGCACAAATACCTGGCAAGAAAAATTTACAATTTTTAGTCAGGCGAGAAATGGGATCATCGCTGCGGTGCTTGCCGCATTTGGAAGAATAATATCCGAGGTGGGGGCAGTGATGTTGGTCGGTGGAAATATCGAAGGTCACACGCGGGTACTGAGTACTGCAATTGTGCTTGAAACCAGACAAGGAAATTTTAATTTTGCCTTATCTCTTGGATTTGTTTTATTAGGAATTGCGCTACTAACCAATTCTCTAACATATTATTTTGGTGGACAATGGAAGGAATGATAGCTAATAATATTTTTAGGATCCAAAATTTAAAGAAAAATTATTCCATGCGGACTGTGGTTGATATTAAAAATGTGTATATCAATCAGGGTGATTTCTTTATTGTTGTTGGTCCAAGTGGAGCAGGAAAATCAACATTTTTAAGATTATTAGCATTTTTAGAAGAACCCACGAGTGGAGAAATAATTTTTGAAGGGAGAAATCTTTCAACTCCTTTGAATGTAATTACACAGAGAAAAATATCGATGGTGTTCCAGCGACCTGAATTTCTAAGACGTTCTGTGATTGAAAATGTAGAATACCCTTTGTGGATTAGGGGTAAAAAAGATTCCGGAAAAGTGGATAATGTTTTGGATCAAATGGATCTTGGAAACCTAATTGAGGAAAAGACAAGTAATTTATCGGGGGGAGAGTTGCAAAGGCTAGCCCTCGCCCGTGCAATGGTTGTCGATCCAAAAGTTTTACTATTAGATGAACCCACAGCAAATTTAGACCCATATAATGTTGAATTGATTGAAAAGATAATATTAAAATTAAATAAATCAGGAAAAACAATAATCATGGTCACTCATAATGTGTTTCAAGCAAAAAGAATGGCTGACTCCGTGGGTCTATTATTAAATGGAAAACTAGTTGAGGTCGCATCATCAGACAAATTTTTTAATTCACCAAATGATCCCCGAGTTTTGGATTTTCTCGAAGGACGAATGATCTATTAAGCTACAGCCTTTCCATTTATGGGGTTTTTCTGTAAAGCAAGTTTACGTAGCTTAGCATGAATTTCCCGCCACTGTATTTTCGATATCCCAAGTTTCTGCCTGATCTTATTGGGGGCGATACCATTTCCCAAATCTAATAAAGCAGAACTCCACCTGCACATGAGGAAGGATAACTGGTTTTCCAATCCTGCCTCCTTTCCCAAATCCTCAAGAATATATTCTAATCTGCGTGGAGACCAAGGGAAAATTTTTTCGCTTAAGTCATATTGGATTTTGTATTCATTAAAAGCTGAGATCCATTCCTCAGATAATTCAATTTTTCTTTCTTTATATCTATTTTGAGGGCTTGCATATCTGACAAATAAAATTGGACCATTTGGTGCTTCAAGATCAATATGGTTTGTAGTTAAAGTGAGGCATTCCCCTTTTTTTATTGCCGTTTCCAATAATAATTTCACAAGTGTGTAAGTTCTTGCATCCGGCTTAATTCCCCCTCTATGAGTTTTTGCAGTTTTTAGAACTAAATCAATTTCTGGTAATTTTAATACTTTTGGTAGAGGGCTAATTACCGACTTTTGAACTACTTTTTCAGCAGGATCCATTGTAATCACCCCTTTCGTTTGCATCCATTTAAAAAAGGATTTGATAGATGTAATTCTTCTTGAAAGGGTTTTTGGACTGCAGGGGACCCCCCGTTTATTTTGCATCCAATCTAAAAAATTATTCAAATCTTTTGTGGTTATCACACCAATTTCTTGATCAGGTGGAAAAAATGATGCCAATAGGTTTACGTCAGAAATGAAAGCCTTGATTGTATGAATTGACCTTCCTTGGTCCTCTAAATAAAGTTTCCAAAAACTTACCCCTTGAGTTATAGGGGACTTGATATTAAGGGATTGATTCATAATATTCTCCAACTAAAGTGGTTCTTCATAATATTTCGCATAGACATAATCTATTATTGTTAAGTTTATCTGGAATTCAAAACGTGTCAAATATAACTGATGGGGAATTTGATGAATCACGGAGAGTAATATTAATGAAGGAGGGTGAGGATTAGTCAATGTTCTGAATAGGTCTATTTTAATCTGCATTAACAACTTTGAGAATAAAATCTTCAATGAAATTATTAGCAGGAAGTAAAACTTGAGCCCCAGTATATGGATTCGTCCAATTTGTGATATGTTGATAATTGACTACATAACGAGAAATTTCCCAAGAATCAAGAAATTTTGTACCAAATTGAGATAGATCGATAATCTCTCCTAATTCAAGGTCTGTTTGAATGACCCCACGAAATTGGCTGTAAAGTTGAGGGACTTTTGTAACTACATCAAAGGAGAGTAATTTTGAAAAAATTGCCTGAATAACTTCTTGCTGTCTCACTGTTCTATCAAGATCATTCGAGGAATGTCGAGATCGCACATACCAAAGTGCAGTGTCGCCGCTCATATGGTTTATACCTGAGTAAATGGTAAAACTTCCATAACCATCTCGTAAATCAGTTATTAAATGACCGACATTTACATCTATACCGCCAAGCGTATTAATTAGATTTTCAAACCCACTAAAATTTATTATTGCGTAATTATCAGGTCTTATTCCGAAATTATATTCAAATGTAGCAGCTGTTAAGGCAAAACCTCCCTTTACTTGTGCTGTATTAATTCGATCCATTGTATAACCGGGCAAGAAAACATAGAGATCTCTTGGAAAGGAAGATAAATTTACAGAATTATCATCAAAATTTAACGTTACCAATAAAAGGACATCTGTACGGAAACCCCCATCATTTGGTCGTTGGTCAGAACCCATTAGTAAAATGCTTATCTGGTTTTCTGGCTGTTGAATAATGGCCGCACGTGGTGGGATCGATCCAGGGGGGCCATAATACGATCCATCAATATTTGAATCAGGCGTCCCAGTTAGAATAGGTTGAATTACTAGCGGGGAATTTGGAGTTGTGCTTGCATTGCCGATATTAGGTTGAAAAGGCGTGGGTGTGGGCGTTGCATTTTTAACCGAGGTTATCAATTGGACATTGGATTTTTGGTTGTTTCCAATTAATGAATCTATCCCTTGGCAATTAATTAGGGTTAATGAAAAAAGAATGAGTATTCCAATTTTTGAAATGTGAGATTTTTTAAAGTTTGACATGAAAATATGTACACCTATTTTATTGTTTTGGAAGTATTTATTATTTCAATAATATTGTGAATATTTGTAATCAGTTTAAAAAGAGAGGGATCAATTATTGGGAAAAAAGATTTAGGTAAATCATTAGAATCGTTTTTTCAATCTATTGTAATTGTGTTTTATCCTTTCGATAATACTTATCAATAGATTGAAATGCGTAACAATAGTATAGATTTTGTAACAAATTTTACCCTTACAGAAATTGAATGGAAGATGTTAAATTTTTACTTCATTCTCGCTTACGAATTTATGGGTTGTAGTATCAAATATAATAAATAAAATATCCCCTGATTAGTTTAATATAAAAATCGGTTTTCAGCATTTGAAAGGATTAAACTTCCAATAATTAAAAATAGGGATATCATTACTAAAGTCAATCCATATAAAAAATTTTGAAATTTATCCTTCATTATTTTATCCGTGAGCCCGATTCTTGAATAAAAAATTTCGGAATAATTAATCCAAAAGTGGTGCCTTTTCCAATTTTACTTGAAACTATAATCTCCCCGCCCAGTTTTTCTAATAATAGTTTTGAGATTGTAAAGCTATTTCCGATATTTCCTAATCCAATTATTGGGGGTGCGTCTACACCTTGAGAATTAGAGAATATTAAGGGAATATCTTTGCCCGCAATTCCTTCTCCAGAATCACGGATATCAATGCAAATCGAATTTCTTTCGATTAATTCTGACGCTTTAATAAATATTTCCCCACCGGAAAGACATGCCCCCCCAGCATTTTTTAAAAAATTATTGATGATTTCGTAAAGGGCATCTTTATCGGTGTTAATTTTAGGCAGCTCTGTTTGATAATCAACCCTTAGAGTGATGTTTTTCATACGGAGATCTTTGCTAAAAAAATTGATTGATTTATCGACAATTTCAGATAGGTCAAATAATATTGGATTTAGTTCCAAATCATTCGATGATATTGCTGAGATATAGTACAGAGAGTTTATCAATCCGCTTAACTCATAATTATTGAATTCTTTCCCCCTACCATTTGTCAACTCTGATGAATAATTACGGGCTTCCGATATAAAAGAAGTTAGAGATGGAGCAGATTTTTCTTCGCTAATGAATTGTTTTCTAGATTTCTCAGTCCTTTGTTTTTCATCTAATAATATTTTTTCAATATTATCGGATAATTCTCTGTTTTGATTTTTTAATTTTAGTATGGTTTTTTTAGATTTTTCTAAATTGTTGTTGATCTTTTCAATGTTTAAATTTTGATAGGTTGAAATTTCATCCAGAAGAAGATTCTTCTCGTTTTCAAAACGAAAAGCTCTTTCTTCTGTCTCTATAATTTTATTTTCCAATAATTCATTTTCTGAATTATTCTTTAGAATTCCATCTGAATAATAATTTGCAATTTCTTTCTGTAATCGTTGAATGGACTCTATATTTGATTTGTTGAGCATTTGATTCGTGTACGGATAGGCGAGCAGTACACAAAAGAGGGGAGAAAACGGTTCTTTGTTAATCGGAATCAATGCTGAATTCCCGAATAAATCAATTTTAATGATCTTTGACAAGGTAGCTATTGTAGAATTATTTTCTGATAAATGGATTGGTGAATTACTTAAAAAACTCTTCTTTAATCCAGGTATCTGAAATTCGTTTGATCCAATTAATTCTAAATATGTTTCAGAAATCAGATCATATCCGCTAATCAAAGAAGATTTTTTGTTTTTATTAGGCGGGGTAATCAGCAAAACTATGTCAGTGATACAAACATGTGAAATGAGTTTCACCAAAGATTTTTCGGGGGAAGTTTTACTAATAGGTTTGCTTAATTCTAAAAATGTCCCAATCATATCCCCTCTGTTTGTATTTATATCCGAGATCCTTTCTAACTGAGTTCTAGCAGAAGACAAAAAAAGTAAGTCTAAATTGTCTTCAATTTCTCTTGTAAGCTCTTTTTCATATGAGATGCCAAATAATAATGGGAATGTGGATAATTGCATCAAACGAGCAAAAATTGGATATTCTTCTTTAGTAGACAATATGAAAGCTTGGCCCAATTCTCCTGTTAGGAGAAAAAGAAACATTAAAAGACCCAAAACCCAATTCTTTGGACGTTTGTATATTACTAAAATTAATCCTGTATATAATAATAAAATTATTGTGAGATTACAATAAGCTAAATAAATATTTGTTCCTAATGAAACTGGTGGAGAGTAACTTATCCATAAAAATATCAGCAAAATCCCAAAAAACAATAAACTTAGCCACGAAAACATAGTGTATGGTTTTTTCGGTGAACTTGGAAAAGAGTAAACCCAAATCCATAGCAAAACTATGATACTTAGGACATCAAAGCTTCGAGATATTTCGGGAATATAATTTACAAATGAAAAGATGGTTTGCTCAATTATCCCGATAACTAGAAAAGTTGCAAATCGAAATATGAGTAAAAGGACAATTCCAATAATTACCCTGCGGTTGCCTGAAGTTTTATTTTTAATATAATGCGGAATTGAAATTGCTAATGCGCCAAGGAGCGAGAAGGAAATGACAAGGTGATATACCATACTACCTGCCTGACTATTCAGTAAATCTAAAATATCAAAAAATAATCCAGTCATTTACTAATTTCCTTAGGTGAATTATAGCATGTCGAAAAAATTGATACCACCAATAAAATGTGCAGGGAAGAGAATATTTTAGGTCTTTTTCTATTGTTGACAATCTAACAATTAAAGGTAAAATACCGAACGTGACCATGCCGAAGTGGCGGAACTGGCAGACGCGCTACGTTCAGAGCGTAGTGAGCATTAGCTCGTGAGGGTTCAAATCCCTCTTTCGGCACAAAAAGACCTGAAATAATGGTCTTTTTTAAATTAAAAAATTAATTGGCGGAAAACTTGCACTACTATTAGGACTGGAGTAAGATGGTTTTATGGATATTAAGAACAATTGGGTCAGGAGAATATTAGCTGGAATCGGATTAGTTATTTTATTATTCTTGATCCTTGATTTTAATTCCAGAATGGCGGAATTAACCCGATTGACCTCTCAGTTTAAAAGTGAAACTGCGGAAATGGAGGGTTATGACATTGAAAAAGAAATTTTGGATTCAAAGATTGCATATGCAAACTCAGATGATGCGATTGAGAAGTGGGCTAGAGAACAAGGAAGATATATGAAACCGGGCGATCATCCCATTATTCCTTTGTCAGATCCGAACTTTGTTGAGGGAAATGAACCGCAAGAAAAAACCGAATTTGAGTCGAAAAGTGTATGGGATTTATGGGACTTTTGGCTATTTGGAGAGACGCCTTGACACATAGTTTTATGGTGTTATAATTTTTTATTGTGACGTCGCGGGGTGGAGCAGTGGCAGCTCGTCGGGCTCATAACCCGAAGGTCCTAGGTTCGAGTCCTAGCCCCGCTACCTAAAAAAAATGCAGACTATTTTGTCTGCATTTTTCTATTTAATGGGAAAATAATTTTATTTTTCTGTCAATTCTCTCTCGAGAAATGTAGAAAAAGAGGTCGGTTTTCGTCCTAATAAAAATTCTAATACTTTTCTACTTCCTTGAAAATTAAATTTCTCATAGTAGCTAAACATCTTCAATAGTGCGTCAATTGAATAAGTTGCCAATCCAGACTTTTCGGCAGATTCCTTCCAATCCTTCAGGTTAAATTTTTCCGCTCTAACGGCAATATTCATTTGTATTGCTAATTCGGCGGCAATTTCGATAGGGTTAATATTGCATGTACCAACTAACTCATAGGTAGCACCAAAATGACCTGTTTCAATTATTACTTTGGAAGCTATCTCGGCGACATCCAACAGGTCAACTAAATTATTATTAGAATAAATATCATAGGGTACTTCATATACACCATTTTCTTTAATTCTTTTAAATGAATTCAATATATTTTGCATGTATGCCGTGGGTTGGAGGATCGTATAGGGGAGTCCGGACTGGATAATCTTTTCTTCTACTCGCATTTTCAACCAATGGTGAGGCATTGCCTCCACTTGGGAGTGTAGTACAGAATGATAAACAATCCTTTCTACCCCATTTTGTTTGGCAGCATTTATCATATTTTCCCCAATTTCTATCTCAAATTCGTTTACGTTTGGGCAAATATGATAGATCTTTTCAATCCCTTTTGTGGCCATAAGGAAATCATTTTTTACCCTCATGTCCCCCACAATGCAATCCTCAACTCCTAAATGGGTCATTGCCTTTATCTGGCTTTCTTTCCGAACAAACGCTCTTATAGGTTGCCCTTTTCCCACCAAGGATTGAATAATAGACTTTCCAGTTTTGCCCGCAGCTCCGCTAATCAATATCATTTTTTGTTCCCTGATGTGTATTGTTTATCTACAAAGAAATTGCCTAAGTTTCTCTTTTTGAACCTTTCCAAGAGCATTTCTCGGCAGAGCGTCTTGAAAATAAATTTCCTTCGGGATCTTATAAGACGCCAATTTATTCTTGCAAAATAATTGCAAATCGTCTTGGGTAGTTTCTGTATCAATAACTACAACCGCAACGATACTTTCTCCCCATTCAGGATCTTGGCACCCTATAACTGCACATGCCAAAACCGCAGGATGTGTCGCTAAAACGCGTTCAACTTCGGGAGGATATATATTCATGCCACCGCTGATGATCAAATCTTTAGACCGACCCTTGAGTGTAAAATATCCATCGGGAGATCTAAATCCAAGATCCCCAGTGTGAAACCATCCATCTGAGGTGAATGCTTCTTTGGTTTTTAAGGGTTGTTTCCAATATCCTTTAAAAACATTCGATCCGAGAAGTTGGACCTCCCCTATTTCATCATCCCCAAGCTCAGTTCCGGAGCCAAGGTCAACGATTCTGGCTTGGACCCCGGGTAACGGAAACCCTACAGAACCAATTCTTCTTTCTCCTTTATAAGGGTTAGAAAGGTTCATGCCCGTTTCAGTCATCCCATACCGTTCCAATAATGTATGCCCGAAGATTTTCTCATATTTTGAAAAGGTTTCATCCGGCAATCGATCAGACCCGGACGTAATCAGCCGCATGTGGCTCAGATCAACCTTGTCTGCTTTAGGCGATGCGAGCAATCGCCGGTGTATTGTAGGAACACCCATTAACACCGAGCATTTATATGAAACCAATGAATCAAGGGTCCTATCCGCATCAAATTTCCGGGTCAATATTGCCGTTGCACCAGCGTATAGGGCACCTTTTAGGGCGACAAACAAACCGTGGACATGAAAAATGGGTAATACATGGAATAATACATCATTTTCCTCCCAGCCCCATGCTTCAAATAGTGCTGCTAAGTTAGCATCTAGGTTCCCCTGCGTTATCTGAGCCCCTTTAGGGCGACCTGTGGTGCCGCTGGTATAGATGATAACTGAGGTTCTATTATCATCATTCCACATATTTGGGCCATTCTTCGATGAAAATTGCTTAATATTGGTCGTAAAATCATGTGTGTCAGTTAAATTGATAAAAACACATTCTTCAAGGTTCTCCAATTCCGAGACGAGATCATTATATTCTTCCTTATGTTCAGACCCTACAAAAAACAATTTGCATTCAGAATCTTCCAGGAAATATCTTAATTCTTCCATTGGATATGCGGGATTGAGGGGCAGGGCAATTGCACCCATTCGAATAACTGCTAAATAGATATATATAAATTCAGGAGATTTTTCGAGCTGAATACCCACTCTGTCACCAGATTTTATCCCCAAGCTAATTAAATATCCCTCAGCTTGATTAATTCTTCCGTATAAGGATGCATAACTAATTTGAACAGTCGGTTCGTCAATAAACTCTACCGCAATTTTATTGGGGTTTTTCTTCGTATTCTGATCAAGCTGATTAAAAAAAGACATTTAGATTACCTTACGATATTTGGTTAGGTTGATTTATTGAAATAGGAAATTAGCATGTAAATAAACCCTGCAATTGCATCACTCCCTGAGGTATGACCGTGTGTTGAAATAGTTTTAAGGATGATAAGTATATTATCAATGTTTTGATCTGATAAAGCCTCTAATAAATCATGCCATTTCATATCAAATTCCCCTTTTACGGCCGCAATTAACCAGGATCTTGATAGGGTGGTCGTGAGCGGGGAGGCAGTTCTCAATATTTCACGATTGATTATGAGAGATTCTGAAACTCCGTATAATAAGAAATTTGAAAAAATAATACCTAAAAGAAAATCGTCCCCAGCGGGAGTGAGACCGCCACCCAGGCCAGCCAATCCCTTAGTGCCAACTTGGATCTTCTCTAAATCATTATCTAAAATGCCATCGCATAATATTTTCCCATTGGTTTTTGCATTCGAAAATATTCTCGAATTAATTCGATTTACGTTAAATTGATCAAGTGTTCTTAAATTTACAGATGGATCAAATATTGAAAAAAGGCTGTTCGGAGTTGAAAAATCTTTTATTTTAGCAAGGATTGAGGAGGAAACGAGCTCTTTTAGGAAACTGATATTTATTTCGGATATATCATATCTTGCTTGCCACAGAGGAGTATCAGTTGTATTTAAGGTTATTTCACCCAAGTGTAAATTACTATGATGAATGGATATTATGGTTCCTTCCCCTATAAAATCTGTAAAACTTACTCCTGGGATATCTGCTACGATCGAAAAAGGTCCTGCCCCAATTTCTTTAGAAACTAATGAAATGATTTCCCCAACTTCGTTGATCAAATTGCAAACACGATCAAAGACCTGGAAAACTCGAGGTTCATTTGTTTTTTTCAACCATTCAATCACAAATGGGGTAATGGATATCGTGGATATCGAAGTCAAAGTGGAGTAAATAGTAAATACCTCAATCTTTATTATGATAGATTTCCCATAACCTATTTGGGCTGAGGGGAATCTCTAATATTTCTACTTCTTCATCGCCCATGGCATCCTCAATCGCCTGTGCGAACAATGGACCCACAGGGATCGCACCAGCTTCTCCTGCCCCTTTTACGCCCAGTGGGTTGAGGGGAGAGGGGGTAACTTCATGCCCGGTGGTGATGCGGGGAATATCCAGCGCAGTTGGAATCAAAAAATCCATGAATGAAGCATTTAAGAGCTGTCCATTATCATCAAAAACGAGTTGTTCATAAAATGCATTCCCAATTCCCTGGGCGACACCCCCATGGATTTGACCGTCGAGGATCAAGGGGTTGATCACTTCACCACAGTCGTGCACAACAACATATTTTTGAATATCCACATCCATTGTGTCGGGGTCTACTTCTACGATGATTGCATGGACGCCGCTGGCGGTAGTTGCACTTTCTGGACCAAAATAATTAGTGGCTTCAAGACCTGGCTCTGTCCCAGGTGCAACCGCACCACGTAAGGGATTTGCTTTTTGGGCTAGATCACTTAAGGAAATTGGTGGAAGTTTAGAATCTTTTAAATGAGCTTTTCCATCCCTCAACTCTATATTGTCTTTAGTCGAATTAAAATGACTGGCGGCAAGTTTTATTGTTTTCTCTCGAACGACCTTTGCGGCTTCGTTAATTGCATTCCCAGCCACAACAGCACCTCTGCTAGCAAAAGTTCCTGCCCCCCAGTAGAACAAGTCAGTATCTCCGGTTGTTATTTCAACATCTGTGACATCCACTCCCAGTTGATCAGCAACAATTTGGGCGAAACTCGTATAATGTCCTTGTCCTTGAGTCCCAATGCCAGTGACCACCGAAATTCTTCCGCTCGTAAGTACTTGAACTCTTGCCCCTTCATAGGGTCCGATACCTGTGCCCTCAACATATGAAACGACGCCGATACCCACCTTCTTTCCTTCAGATATTAATTTTGGTTGAATCTCTTTGATGAATTTTTCATAACCGATCAACTCTAACGCTTTTTCTAAAATTGGGTCTTGGTTACCACTATCATGCGTTAATGGTTCAAAGTCTTGAAAAATAATATCGTTGTTATATGGATATTCTTCTGTTTTTATGAAGTTTCGTCTCCGAATTTCGGCTTTATCCATTCCTAATTCTTTTGCAGCAATATCCAAAAGTCGTTCCATCACAAACACACCGTGCTGTCGACCTGCACCGCGATAGGGCGTAACAATCGGTTTATTCGTAAAAACAACTTTGAATTCAGAATAATAATGTTTGATATCGTAAGCGCCCAATAAGGTGCATTGAGAGTTGATTGGTACTGTCAGCCCGTAGGGAATATAGGCTCCTGTATCATGCAAGAATTCATCTTTGATCCCCAATATCTGCCCGTCTTCTGAAATAGCCATTTCGGAGGTATGTATTTGACCTCTTTCTTGAGTTGTTGCCACGAAATTTTCAGCACGATCTTCGATCCACTTTATTGGGCGATTTAATTGCATCGCTGCCCAGGGAACCAGCACTTCTTCTTGGTAATACATCATGATCTTAGGGCCAAAACCACCCCCAATAAAGGGAGCGATTACTCTAATCTGGTTTTCAGACAACCCCAACATATTTGCCAATCCATTTCTGATAGGGATGGGGGCTTGGGTCGTATCCCAAACCGTCATTCGTCCGCTTCGCTTATTCCATTCAGCGACGATGCCCCGATTTTCCATTGCTGCAGCCGTACCCCGATCATATAAAAACCTTCTTTTGATGATCTTGAAAGCATCCTTCTTGGCTTTTTCATAATCCCCTTTTTCTTGGATTACCTGAGCTGCAAGATTTGAATCTGCTTCCTCATGAATAACTGGAGCAGAATCTGTAAGACCATTTTCCAGGTCCACTACAGCTGTGATGGGTGAATAGTCTACAATGATATCTTCAACGGCATCCTCAGCAATATAGCGGGAATCAGCAACAACCATCACTATCGGTTCACCAGCGAACTTCACTTTGTTCTTCGCCAACGGTACTTGGGTTTGTTGATCAAAAATTAATCTTTCAATTGGGGGTGGGGGGACCAAAAGAGGTCCTGGTTTCCAATAGGCTCCCAAATCTTCGGCAGTATAAATCGCAATCACACCTTCGCGCTTTTCTGCCATCGAAACATCAATGCTGTTAATATCCGCATGCGCATAGGGACTTCTTAAAAATGCCACATGCGCCATTTCGGGCAGATTCACGTCATCGACAAATAAAGCTTGCCCAGTAAGCAACCGGGGATCTTCATTGCGTTTTATTCGTTTACCGAAGAATTTGGAAGCCATAGATTAATCCTCTAAAAATGCAACTGCTCTACAAAAAGCTGCCTCTCCACCTTTAAATTTCCAGGGAAATGCGCCTAATATGATCCGTTTATTATGTAGTTCAGGATTACCAATCTCTCCCCCCAAATTTTCCACGTGAAAACAATCGTGAGGGAATAAAGCATTATGTGTTAATTGATAAGCGCCTTCCGGGAATATTTCCCCGATTTTATCGGTTCCAAATTTTTCCTCGGCTTGTTTTCTGACCTTTGCCCACTGTTCCAGCCCGCCCTTGCCTAAAAATCGACCTATAGGCAAATTCATTGGATGATCGGTTGAGATCATATCCACACCCCATAAGTGAATTTTCTTGTCTAAGAGCCATTCACAAATGCTGTGGTGAGGGCCAGGATGTCGAAGGATATATTTTTCTTCATCCCCATCTGGGCTTAAAAATGTAAATTTATGCCAACCAGTATTAATAAAAAGAATGTCTCCATTTTGAATGTCTGCTCGCTCCTCTAACATTTCAGGTGTGAAAAGAGCAAGTTCATCCATCGTGTCACTCAAGTCCACGATCACACCAGGGCCATAAAGCCATTCCAATGGAAGCTGATCAATTGTTTTCCCGTTGGTTACAAAATGCCTGGGGGCATCAAGATGGGTGCCCATATGATTGGAAGTTTGGATATACTGGGCATTAACGCCTTGTTCTGATTTTCGCTTGATGTATTTCACCTCAAAGGGTGGATAATATGGCCAGAACGAACAATCCTGATTCAGATCTTGTGATAAGTCAAAAATTCTCATGTTTTATCTCCTGTTATCCTAAGTTGTATTCTTCTGCAAATGCGATTAATGCTTGTTCAAATATTGCCATTGGAGGGCGTACCAAGCCCGCTCCAACTTGCCCAACCCCCGCGTCTCTATGGGCAATGCCGGTATTTACCCTGGGGGGTATACCCAGCTCAATAACTTTTCTAATATCGATCCCGGTCGGTGTCCCGCGAAAATCCAGTGATGGTATTGTGAAATGAGTATGTTCACTGGTTGTGATCTCATACATTTCCATGGTTGCGTTTATGGCATCTTGGGGTGTCCCGCTAATAAATGTGACAATCGCAGGTGCTGCAGCCATAGCAAATGCCCCTATACCAGAAGTTTCAGTGATCGTGCTGTCACCAATATCTCCACTGGCATCCTCACTGGTGTAACCAGAAAAATACAGACCGTCGGGTTGTTCAACGGGTGCTGTAAACCATCTATCCCCCAAACCGCTAACCCTAATCCCAAACTCCGTTCCATTCCGTGCCATGGTTGTAACCACTGTGCTACCTTCAACACCGTGTCCTGCATCACACATCGCTTTACATGCAGCCATCACCGGGTTTAGCACACTTAAGGCATTATCCCCTAAGAATTGAATAATTTCGGAAGCTACTGTGGCATCTTTTGATACCTTGGCAATCGTTGGTGCCAAGAGTTTTGTAAATATTAAGGATCCAGCTTTATTCCTGTTATGTCCCTCGTCACCCATATGAAGTGCTTCGGCCAACAGCGCTCGAATATCTATGCCGTCGCCATCCGAAACAGCTTCAGCAAGCAAAGGGCCCATGACATCATTCATCCATTTCAATTTATCTAAAACCTCTGAACTATAAGCACCATAGCGCAAAACTTTTCCATATCCCTCATTGAGATTTGAATAAGCCTTATTGCCATCCGTTTTATTTTCAATAATATAAACTATCATCGAGGAGGAGGTCACTCCAGCCATAGGCCCTACGGAATCATGATGGTGGCTGGGGCTAAATTCAATTTCTCCAGCTTCGATCATACCGATCGCCTGTTTTTCATCCTTTGCTAAGCCTTCAAATAAGATCGCACCAATCACACCTCCTCGCATGGGCCCTGACATGTCATTCCATTCAATAGGTGGACCCGCATGCATGATTAAATTTTCTTTCATATTGGGCACAACATCTCGGGCAATTCCCAAGCCAGTAAGAATTGGGCGAGCGCCCATTATTTTATTTACAACATCCTGGTTTGCTTGATTAATATCCATAATACTTTAAGTCCTCATCTTATCTAAAAGTGACATCAATTTTTCATTCCCTCCCGCGGGAGGACGCCAATCCACATGAATGGCTGTAGCTTCCTGTGAGATAATGCTTTGATAAAACGATTCTAGACCCACATTAATTGCAACTAACGGAGCCATGAAATCGTCAATATTTATGGAGGCAGACTCTTGATGTATTGCATCTTGATACATATCATTTATAAATTCGATCATTTTGCTGGAAAAAGTAAATACAAAAGCGCCTGACTGTTCAAATTCACTAATTTGTTTTTCCTTATCTTGGGGATCAATATCGGTGCCTATAATTAGTACAATAAATTCTAATTCTGGCCGTAATTTTTTCGCCTCAAGAATCGCCGGAGAAATTTCTTCACTCGGGTTTGGATGGGAGCCTTCCCCCAAAACAACATCTAACAGAATCACGCCGACCTCAGGGTCTTCCGATTCTTTCTTCAAACGTCTCAATCTCAAATCATTGTCCATCATCGGATGGAGTCTGCCCACAGTAAAAACATCCTCTCCCAAATCAATGATCGTATGACCTTTGCTTTCCAATGGGTCTGCCAAATATTGTTCTTTATTAATTGGAACATTAGAATAAATTGGACTTAAAAATGACTGCATGCTCAATAAAGTTTCATACGCTAGGGTACCCCCAGAAAAGAGTCCCCGCAAATATCCTTTTGGTTTAGGGTAATTATTTTTATTAGTTATATTTTCTTTCTTCAAATTTTTAGAAAGTGAGATCGCCATTTCAGCAGCCTCTTCCAAACTTGAAACAAAATAGAGGTTATCAATGTTTTTTCCCGCAGAAGGGTATCCAATAAAATTCACCACCACCGGCTTATTGATCTTCTGCGCATTGGAAATTATTTTTGTGGCTATTTCTGGAGCAGGGGGTTTGGAAACCAATATGATCACTTCGGTTTCAACATCCTGTTTTAATAGATCCAACCCTTGTAAAGAGGTAATACCCTTGATCTCACTCTTTAAGTCTCTTCCCCCGGTGCCGATCACCTGTGATACACCTGCTCCCAGATTGTGGATATGGCTTGTTATGGCCTGCAATCCGGTTCCAGAAGCCCCTACGATGCCAATTTTGCCTTTCTGGACGTGATTGGCAAATCCTAGACCAACGCCATTTATGATCGCAGTCCCACAATCTGGTCCCATAACCAATAACCCCATTTTTTGTGCTTTAGTTTTTAATTCTAACTCATGCTGAATAGAGACATTATCGCTATATAGAAACACATTTTTTCCCAGATCCAATGATTGGTGGGCTACTTCTGCAGCATACCGTCCAGGCACTGAAATTAATACCCAATTGGCTTCGGGAAGTTGTTTATCAGCATTTGCTAGGCTTCGAGGATGAAAATCTGTAGACATATTTGGTTTTCGTTTCTTGATTAGATCATCAAACTGTGAAAGAGCCTCGGTTGCCAATAGCTCATCTTCAGCTCTAACAACGATTAATAGATCATCCGGTTTAGCAGCTTCACCGTCTTTTGTGAGCAAATTGCTTTCTTCCAAAAGCGCAAGATTTGCAGGAGTTGCCATAACCACACCGGCGTCTTCAACACCAGGCAATTCTGTCAATCCCCGTTGAAGCAGCATTAGTAAAACAGAGTCAAAATATGCCCCGGGTCTAATTTCGCTTTTGGTAACTGTCATTCTTTATTAACCTTTGTTTGTAGAATTCCTTCAATTTTTTGAGCAACCTCTATCAATGCTTCGTCCTTATACCATCCACCAGTAATTTGTAGACCTAACGGCAAATCATTTTCGGTGAAGCCTGAGGGCAGATTTATTGTCGGCAATCCGGCATGGGTCCAGGGCAAATTCATCACAGGGTCTCCAGTACTTTCTAGGCCTATAGGAGCGGGGCCTGGTGCAGAGGGGGATACCCAATAATGAATTTCATTTTTTTCCATTAAACGACTGAGTTCATCACGTAATTTTTTTCTCCCCAACAATGCATGTTTTAAGGAATCTTTAGTTATATTTTGCCCTCGTTGAATTAGCTCTTTAGTTTTTAAATGATATTTATCTTCATGTTGCTTAAACCATTCCTGATGAACAATTGCAGCTTCCGCAGCGACGATTAAATTATGCCGATCATAAATATCTTGAAAATCAGCCATGGCAGGTATTTTTTTTACTGCAAATCCCGAATCTTGCAATAGTTCGCAAACTTCATCGAAATTATTTCGACCAATATCCGAGACGCGATCCATATATGGGCCATCAGGGATGCCCAAAATTATTTCTTGAGTATTATCGTTTTGACGCTCTTGAATATTTAAATATATACCAGCCGCCTTTCTCATTATTTTTGTATTTTTAGTAAAAACACCCATATGGTCTAAAGAAGGGGAGAGGGGAATGACCCCATTTCGGGAAATTCGATCATAACTTGGTTTAAATCCCACTACGCCACAAAAAGCTGCCGGGCGAATAATAGATCCAATCGTTTGCGTTCCCAAGGCGATTGAGCATAGTCCTGCGGCTACCCCAGCAGCAGAACCACTGCTCGATCCCCCGGGAGTATGCGCATAGTCAATCGGATTTCGTGTTGGACCTGGTGAAAAATAGGCAAATTCTGTCGTTCCTGTTTTCCCAACGATGAGTGCGCCATTATTTTTCAATTGTGTAACACTGTCTGCTTCTTTACCCATTAAAAGCTCTAAGGGAAGCTGACTGCCAGCATGTGTCGGAAAATTATTTACATGAAAGATATCCTTTATGCCAATCAATTCGCCAAAAAGGGAAGGCCGAGAATCGGGATTTGGGTATCCCATAATCAATTCTTCAGCTTCTTGCCGAAGCCGGACAAACCGGCTGTCCTCAGGAAGAAAGGCCATCACCTCAAGCTCAACAGAGTTGAAAAGGAGTTCTAATTGGTCAATCGAATCAAATATATCCATAATTAGTAATTATTTATTCTGAGAATTTTCAGCCGCTAGTAAAACTGCATCCACTATATGCTGGTAACCAGTACATCGACATAAATTTCCAGACAATGCTTCCCGAACTTCTAATTCGGTTGGGTTATCATTCTCTTCAAGAAACGGGATCATAGTCATAAGAATACCGGGGGTGCAAAAGCCACATTGCAATCCATGGGTTTCCCAAAAAGCATTTTGGATTGGGTGGAGATCATCTTGAGAGTCAGCTAAACTTTCAACTGTTAATAATTCTTGCCCGTCAATTTGAATTGCAAATAATAAACAGGATCTTACTGCTTTATTATCCAAAAGGACCGTGCATGCACCACAAACGCCATGCTCACATCCCACGTGAGTACCTGTTAATCCAATTTCATGGCGGAGAAAATCACTTAACAATAAACGGGGTTCAATTTCCCTTTCGTAAATTTTCCCATTCACAGAAATGGATACTGTTTTTAAATTTGTCATGATTTGTCTTCCTTCAAACTTGCCCGCTCAAAAGCTATTTTTAAAGCTCTTTTGGTGAGGATATTTGCGAGATGGCGTTGGTATGAAACAGAAGCATGGATGTTGCCAAAAGGATCAATTTCTTGTTCAGAAGCTATTTTTCCGGATTCGGCAAATAATTCTGGTGAGGCCTTTTCTCCAAGCAATACCGACGCAGCATCATCAGCATCGACCTGTCCATCCCCGGCATTTAGATATACTAATTTTGCGGCAGAACAAATGTCGTTATCATCCAGCGTAACCACAGCAGCTACTCCCATCAGCGCATAATCTCCTTGGCGTCTTGAGAATTCCAGAAATGAAGACCCTGTTTTCTTTTCAGGAATGGGGATTTGAATTTCAATTAAAATTTCCTCAGGATCAAGAGCGGTCAAAAACATTCCCTCAAAAAAATCTTTTGCCGAAATTATTCTTTTGCCTTTCTTGGACTTAACAATAATATTGGCTTTCATTGCAATACAAATTGCTGGTAATTCAGATGCTGGGTCCGCGTGTGCTAAATTGCCGCCAATCGTCCCGCGATTCCTGATTTGAGAATGGGCAACATGCGGCATAGTCTCATGTAAGAGTGGAAAAAATTTCTTTACAAGTACGTTTTTTTCAATAGTGCTTTGTCTGGTCAGGGTACCGATGTTTAGGATATTGTCGCCATTCATTTCAACATAATCCAGAGACCCTACATTATTGATATCTAATAACATTGCAGGTTGAAGCAAGCGAAAATTCATCGCCGGGACAAGGCTCTGGCCACCAGCTAAAATTTTCGCATTATCACCATGCTCATTTAATGCTATGGTAATTTCCTCTAAAGAATTTAAGGCTTTAAAATCAAATGGTGCAGGTTTCATTCATTTTTCCTAAGATTGAAAATACATTTCGGATGTTTATTGTATAATGAGTAATACTATATTTTATATCCAAAACGAAAAAAATACGAGGGAATATGAGAGACGTTAGTATTGTAAGCGTGGGTCAAATCCCAGTTGAAAAAAAATCCTCCTTAAATTTACGTAGTATGGGGGAGGCAGCAATAGCGAAATCATTGATCAATATTGATCCAGAACAAGTTGATGCCCTGTTTGTTGGGAATATGCTAAGTGATGAGCTTCAGGGCCAAAAGCATTTAGCAGCTCTAATTGCTGATACAGCAGGCCTGTTTGGAATTGAAGCCTTGGATGTGAATGCAGCTATGGCCTCTGGTGCCGCATCTTTGAGAATGGCTTATTTAGCCGTGGCAAGCGGGGAGGCTGATCTTGCAATTGCTGTTGGTGTTGAAAAAATGAGTGACGGGGTACCAACTGCTGCCTTGGCAAAAGCTTTAGACGCTGAGAAAGAGGTTGCAGATGGAGCAACGATGATCAGTAAAAATGCTGATCTGCTTAGACTATATCTGAAACATTTTGATTCACCAGAAGATGCAATGGAGAATTTTGCGGTAAATGCCCATCGAAATGCTAAAAAAAATCCGAATGCCTTATTTTTTGGCAAAACGGTCACACCTAGGATGGTTCGAAAATCTAGGATTGTCCATCATCCTTTAAAACTGATGGATTGTTCTCCTATTTCTGATGGGGCAGCTGCGGTTGTATTGGCGCCTACTCAAGAAGAACGAGCATTCTCTGATAAAACAGTACGCATCCTAGCTTCAAGTGTCGCCACCGATCGATTTAGTATTAGCCAACGGAAAGACCCTCTATGGCTCGAAGGTGCATATTTGTCAGCTCAAAAAGCATTTCGACAAGCAAATGTAAATCTCAATGACATTAGTTTATTCGAAGTTCATGATGCCTTTAGTATCATGGCTTGTTTGCAACTAGAAGCGGTAGGTTTTGCTAAGCAGGGAGAGGGTTGGCTTCTAGCCAAAGAAAATGAAATTCGGTTAAATGGGAAAATTCCAATTTCGACCTTTGGTGGGCTTAAAGGTCGTGGTCACCCAATCGGTGCATCTGGTCTCTATCAAGCCTCAGAAATTTATTTACAACTTACTCAACAGGCAGAAAAGAATCAAATTAAACGACCTAAGGTTGCGATGATGCAAAGTATTGGGGGGGCTGCAACGACAGTGATTAGTCATATATTTGGAAATTAGAATTAATTAAACGAGAATTTCCGCCTCGATTTTCGATTTTAGGCATTTGAAAAATTGCCCAGTGATCTTTTTTGTGACACTTCCCATCATTCTTGCAGCCAGACTCGCAATTGTGCCTACAATCGAAATGTCTGCATTCCAACTCAGTTCAACACCATCTTCAACTTCTAAAAGGCTCATCTCAGAGCTTACATCTGCCGCACTACCAGGCGCAGTGCCATGGGCGATCATTTTTGCATAATTGGGTTTTTTGAGCTCTGCCCATTCCACCTCGGCATTAAACCCTACTTTCATGGAACCAAGGCCTATTTCTACCTCGGCATTGAATAATTTTCCTCCCTCGACAACTTCCATAGATTTTAATCCAGGTACACAAGCCTCCACTTTATGTGGATCTGTAATGAAATCCCAAACTACAACCAGGGGAGCATTCAGGATCTCTTTTCCCTCAAATTTCATCAATTACCTCCAAAACTCTCTTTTTTTATAATAACAGATTTTCAAATAATGCTGGAATAATTCTTTAGGAATGATCTTAATACATCATCAGATTATTCTATTTGTAATGTTTAATGAATAAATCAATTTTTAAATATAATTCTTTCTTATTGGCATGATGAAGCAAAGGGTGCCCTAATGCTATTTCCTACTAATGGTAAATAGCATAGATGGTAAAAATATCATTAGTTGCAATTTTTGAATTTATATTAGAATTCCTGGTGCCAAGGAACCATTTTTGTTTTTGCCCATTGGAGCACCCCATTAGTACTAATTCCTATGATGGAAACAATAATTAGTATGGAATAAACATAGGGTAAATTTAATGCTGTCCATCCACGAAATAACATTGTGCCAAGACCAGAATTACCAAAAACCATCTCCATTCCAATGGTAAGAGTGAGGGATGATTTTAGGGATAAACGTGCTCCTGTTAAAATAAATGGAAGGCTACCTGGAAAAATAACCTTTTTAAATACCTCAAATTTATTCGCCCCATATATTTCTAAAACCTCATAATATATAGGATTAATTTGGAGTACTCCTCCCATAGTATTAATTAACATTGGGAAAAAAGCACCAATACTAATCATAATTATTCTAGATGATTCTCCAATACCAAAAGCTATAATAATGATCGGCAACAAAGAAAATTTTGGAATAGGGTGAATTGCAGAAATTATTGGATCAAGAAATTTTCGAAACTTTTGAGACCATCCCATAAAAATACCTAGTAATAATCCAGCACCAGATCCAAAAATAAATCCAAAAACTAACCTTGTAATAGAAATAGCTGTATTTTGTAAATAATCTCCCTCTCGCATACCATCAATCAACTTAGCATAAATAACAGAAGGTTTTGGAAATAGCAATGGAGATAAAAGTTCTCCCCTGGCTAAAATTTCCCAAACCAAAAAAAACATAATGAACGCAAAAATGGTGCCCAATCGATCTCTTAAATATTTCAAAATAATATCCCTTTACCCTTGCTTTGAATCTAAACTTAATTCTTTTCTAACTTCATTTTCTAACATATTCCAAATATCCCATTTAATTAATTTGATTTTTGGAATATCTATATCTGTATAATTTCTTGGCCTTGGTAACGGAATTGCTATATCATCCCGTATTTTTCCAGGCCGGTCGGTCATTACAATGACCCTATCCCCAAGTAAAATAGCTTCATCAATATCATGGGTGACGAAGAATACAGTTTTCTTT
>SWCD01004338.1_pt1 | contig 28704 bp, 26 predicted proteins | sample 4693011 | NCBI WGS metagenome assembly SWCD01 (sample SAMN10267278, study PRJNA491770) | bioreactor metagenome | isolation source: DHS bioreactor inoculated with marine | place: Japan: Omine Ridge, Nankai Trough | reverse complement strand
GAAAAAGGACTCCCGGTGTTGTTTTTTGCGGAGGGGCTACAGCTTCGCGGCGGGCTATTCCGATGGGATGGCGATGAGATCCGCGACGACTCTCCTTCTGACCCTTTTCGCCGCGCTCTCCCTGGCCGCCTGCGGGGGCGGCGGAGGCGGTACGGCAGACATCGAAGCCTCCGGCGGCACATATGTCATCGGTGGCGACGACGGTGACGGGACCGGTGACGACACCGAACCGCCCGTCGATCCCCCCACCGAGGACAGCCGCGCAGCGGAAGTGCTCGCGCTCGTCAACCAGGCGCGGGCGGACAACGGCCTCTCGCCGGTCGCGTGGCACGACGGCGCCGCCGCCGTGGCTCTGCTCCACTCCGAGGACATGCGGGACCGCGAGTTCTTCGACCACGTCAACCCGGACGGTCTGAACCCGGGTGACCGCCTGGCCGAGGGCGGAGTCGACCTGACCGGCTGGGGCGAGAACATCGCCATGGGCTACCTCACCGCGGTCCACGTCATGGAAGGCTGGATGAACTCCCCCGGTCACCGCGCCAACATCCTGGAGCCGGCCTGGACCCACCTCGGCATCGGCATCACCGAGGCCGTGACCCCCGGTCCGTACTGGACGCAGAACTTCATTCGCGTGCCTGACTAGGAATCCGGCCTGCAGCCGGATTCCTACAGGGGCGGGCCGTCTGCTGAACTCCAGGCGCCCTGGTCCGATGCACGTGGGGCTCCGGTCCCACCTCTACGGCGGTAGGCCTCCGGGATGCGGGCAGGTATGATCTGGGGATGCACCGCGCGATCTCCCTCATCTGCCTGCTGCTCTTCGTCTTTCTCGCCGCCTGCTCCGCCCACGATTCGGCCCTCGATCGAGTGCTCTCGAGCGGCGTGCTTCGGGTCGGCACGGAGCCCGAGTTCAAGCCCTTCGAATCCAAGAATGAGAAGGGCGAACTCGTCGGCTTCGACATGGATCTGGCGCGGGAACTGGCGAAAGACCTCGGGGTGGAACTCGAGTTCGTGGAGCTTCCATTCCCCTCCCTCATCCCCGCTCTACGCACCGGGAAGATCGACCTCGCCATCTCCGGCATGACCGCCACCGAGGAGCGGGCCCTCTCGGTGTCGTTCACAAAGCCTACTTCGAAACCGGCCTTTGCCTGTTGGTGAACCGCGCGTCCGGCATCGAAGACGCCGGGAGCGCGGGAGAACTGCGGCTCGTGGTGAAGCAGGGCACCACCGGCCAGATCAATGCCGAGCGGCTCTTCCCCGCAGCCAAGGTCACCGTGATGCGCACCGAGGGCGCCTGCGTGAACGAGGTCGCCACGAACCGGGCCGACGCCTTCCTCTACGACCAGCTCTCCGTGCTCGGCGCGTCGAAGGCGCACGCCGAGACGACAAAGGCATTGCTCACGCCGCTCACCCGGGAGCCCTACGCCATGGCCGTGCCCCACGGGGACGAGAAGATGCTGGCCCGCCTGAACGAGTTTCTCGAAACGATCCGCGAGGACGGCCGCTACGGCGCGCTGCGCGACCAGTACCTGAAGGACCTCCCGGATGGCTCGAAGTAGCGAGATCCTCATCCGGACGGGCATCACCGTGCTCGTGGTCGGGGGGTTCGTCGCGGCTCTCGCCCTCTCGAGCTACGGCTTCGAATTCAGGGAGATCCTGGCCTACCGCGGAGTCCTCGTAAAGGGCCTCCTGATCACGCTCGCCGCCACGGGAGCGGCCTACGTCCTGGGCTTCGGGGGCGGGATCGTCGTCGCGCTGCTCCGCCTGAACCGACGCCTCCCCCTCCGCCACCTCGGCGACATGTACGTAGAGGTCTTTCGGGGCACTCCCTTCCTGGTGCAGGTCTCGATCTTCTACTTCGGCATCGCCCCGCTCCTCGGGATCGACAGCAAGTTCCTGGTCGGCACGATCAGTCTGGGCCTGTTCGCCGCGGCCTACACCGGCGAGATCCTCCGGGCGGGGATCGAATCGATCGACCGGGGCCAGGTGGAGGCGGCCCGATCCCTCGGCCTCTCCCGGCGCCAGACGATGCGGCACATCGTGTTGCCCCAGGCCTTCAAGCGGATGATCCCCCCACTCACCGGAGAGCTGATCTCCCTGGTGAAGGAGTCCTCGCTCCTCTTCTTCATCGGAATGGTGGAACTCTTCGCCGTCGCCAACCAGGCCGGCGCGGACACCTACCGCTATCTCGAGGCCTTCCTCGTGGCCGCCGGGTTCTATTTCCTGGTCAACTTCCCCCTGTCGCAGCTCTCGCGGTACCTGGAGCGCCGACTGACGACCTCCCAGCAGCCGGGGAGTCACCTGTGATCCCGCGCCTCGAGCTCACCGGAATCACCAAGCGCTACGGCGATCTCGTCGCCCTCGACGACGTCGATCTCGCGGTTGCGACCGGAGAAGTGGTGGTCCTGATCGGCCCGAGCGGATCCGGCAAGAGCACCCTGCTCCGGTCCGCGAACGGCCTGGAGGTCCCGGATCGAGGGACGGTCCGCGTCGACGGGAAGCTGGTGGATCCCAACGGCCGCGACATCGACCGGGTGCGCGCGCGCATGGGCATGGTGTTCCAGCATTTCCACCTGTTCCCCCACAGGACGGTGCTCGAGAACATGCTCCTGGCCCCCCGCCTCGTCCTCGGAGAGGACCGGACCGAGGCGGCCCTCGAACTCCTGGACCGCGTCGACGTGGCCGACAAGCGGGACGCCTTCCCGGATACCCTGAGCGGCGGACAGAAGCAGAGGGTGGCGATCGCGCGGGCGCTCCTGATGGAGCCTCTGGCGATGCTCTTCGACGAGCCCACGAGCGCCCTCGATCCGGAGATGGTGGGCGAGGTGCTCGAGGTCATGCGGAGCCTGGCCACCGAGGGCATGACCATGGTCGTGGCCTCCCACGTCATGGGGTTCGCGCGCGAGGTCGCGCATCGTGTGGTATTCCTCGACGAAGGACGAATCGTGGAAGCGGGCACGCCCGCCGCGATCTTCGACGCTCCGCGCTCCGACCGCCTTCAGGCGTTCCTGTCCCGCGTGCTCTAAACCTTGTCTGCAAGGCCGGTTGTGACTATCCTTCGTGACCGTGACAAAGCCCCTGCTCACCACCGGCCAGGCCGCGAAGCTCTGCTCCGTCACCCGCGACACCGTCCTGCGCTGGCTTCGCGGCGGGCGCCTTCCCGGCACCCGCACCGCCGGCGGCCACTACCGGATCGACCCTGCGGACCTCGAGCAGCTTCTCTCATCCGTCGGCGAGCCGGAGCCCCTCGAGCCGTGCTGGACGTATCACTCGAAAGACGGCCGGCTCTCGGACGGCTGCGCGGAGTGCAGCGTCTACCGGGCCCGGGCGCTTCGGTGTTTCGAGATGGCCGCCCTGCCAGGGGAGGCCGGACACCGGCAGAAGTTCTGCGAGCAGAGCTGTGCCCAGTGCGACTACTACGAGCACGTCCAGGGCCACGCGGCGCACGTGGTGGTCCTCACCGGGGACGCCGAGCTCACCCGGGAACTCGACGGGGCCGAGACCGAACTGCTGAAGTTCAGGGTCGTTTCCACGGGCTACGACCTCGCCCGCGAAGTTCAGGACTCGCGCCTGGACCTCGTGGTGATCGACGGTCTGAACGGAAGGGCGCACTTCCTCTCCGTCGCAACGAGCCTCCTCCGGGACCCCCGGGCACGGCTGATCCGCGTGCTGCTGGCGGCGGATCCGGCGGAGGTTCCCGAAGATCTCAAGGGCCGCAACATCGAGTTTCTGAGCGGCCGACCGGATGCCGAGCGGATCCGGGAGCATCTGGGCCGGGTCTGGCGGGAGATTCATCTGGCGCCGTGCGATCGGATTTGAAGGGGGAGCGGGCTGACGGTATCGGAGTGGAGGGCGCTGCGCTGGCGGGGCTGTTCAGTGCCCCGCCAACGCAAGTGCATCAGCGCTAAAACGCAGTAAACCAAGAATTTCACTCAATTGAAACAGCAATCCGGGCAAAGTTCTCTTCCCTGCCGGGTTTCTCACTGGGCAGGTGACAGAGAGCCCGGACCCGGTAGGATGGTGTCGGGAAGAGACCAGATGAGTGAGATCATCGTGGTGCACCACGCCAGGGAGATCGCGGCCCTGCCCGCGGGGGTGGACTTCCGTGAATGTCGGCCCGAGTGCGTCGTTGAGGTCATGTAGTTCATTCCGCGGATCAGAGAAGAAGGAGAAGCCATGTTGCCCCACCGCTCGCTCGTAACCTTCGGAGGAGGGGCGATCCTTCTCTTCCTCATCATGGTTCTGGCCCTCAGCACCCTCTGCACCAGCACCGCCCAGGCACAGGGGACGGTCGAGGAATCAAGAACCTCCCTCGGCGACGTGGTGGCCGGCGGCGGCATCGGGGGCACCCTGATCCTCGCCCTCGGGGTGGCGATCTTCGTGGTCACGGTCCTCGGCGCCGCATCCCTTCGGCGGGAGGGCGGCTGGCCGCACTGGGGGGCCCTCGTGCGCGGCCTGGGAGAGATGGCGTTTCTCCTGGGGATCCTCTTCACGGTGGTGGGGATGATCTCGGCCTTCAACGAGATCGTCCGGCTGGGAGCGAACGTCACGCCCCGGGACATGACGGGCGGGCTGTCGGGCATGCTCGTGAAGATCCTGCTGGCCACGTTGGTGGCGGTGTTTTCACTGATCTGCTCCGGGGCGCTCTGCCTGGCAAAGAGAGGGGTGGAGGACTGAAGAAGAGGGGCCTTGGCGGGTCGAGGCCGACACGGCGGTCGGCCCTGAAGCCGGGGGCGGATGCATGATGGAGGGCGCTGCGCCGTCAGCGCCTAAGCCCGAAGGGCTCCTTCGCGGGCCGCGGCCGACACGGCGGTCGGCCCTGAAGCCGGGGGCGGATGCATGATGGAGGGCGCTGCGCCGTCAGCGCCTGGTTGGGGTGAGGAGAAGGGACGACAGCTCGGGGGAACGTCCGAACCCGCAATTCCAGGGGGGGGCGGGGAAAGGTGGGTGGACGGGGATGGAGCGGCTTAGGGGGAGGCCGGACCCGCAATCACAAGGGGGGCGGGTAAGGATTGTTGGGCGGGAGTGGAACGGCTTAGGTGCTCAAGCAAAACCCCGGATCGCTTCCAGGAACTGCGGGCCGGGGTCGGCCAGCTTCTTCTCCCCCACTCCGTGGATGCCGGCGAGCTCCTCCGGGGTCGTGGGGCGGTGGCGGGCCAGTTCGCGGAGGGTGCGGTCGCCGAAGATGACGTAGGCGGGGACGCCGCGCTCGGTGGCGATCTCGCGGCGGACCTCGCGCAGGTGCTCGAAGAGGTCGCGGTCGACACCCTCCCAGGAGTCGTCCTCCGCGCGGGTCCGGCGCACCTTCTTCTTCACCACCGGATCGGTGAGGAGGGCCTCGCGCCGCCCCTTCAGGATCTCCACGGACTTCTGGTTCAGGCGCAGGATCGGGCGGTCTCCCGGCGTGCGCTCGAGGAGATCCTGCTGCACGAGCTGGTAGACGAGGTTGGTCAGGGCCTTCTCCGGCAGGTCCGCCAGCGCGCCGTAGGTGGGAATCCGGTCGTGGCCGCGGGAGCGGACCGTCTCGTTGGCGGAGCCCTTGAGCACCGAGACCACGTAGCCGATGCCGAAGCGCTGCCCGGTCCGGGCGACGCCGGAGAGGATCTTCTGGGCGACCACGGTGGAGTCGTCCATGGCCTCGACATCCCCCAGGCAGACGTCGCAGGCCCCGCAGTTGCCCTCCTCGTAGTCCTGTCCGAAGTGGCTCGAGAGCGCATGGTGGCGACAGCGAAGAGTGCCACAGTAGTCCTGGATCTCCGTGAGGAGCCGCTCCTGGGCCACGAGGAGTTCCTCGGGCGCCCCGGACTCCTCGGCGCTCCGCCTGAGCAGCTGCTGCCAGCGAATCACGTCGGAGTAGGAGTAGAGCAGCACGCACTCGGCGGCCAGGCCGTCGCGGCCGGCGCGCCCGGTCTCCTGCTGGTAGTGCTCGAGAGAGAGCGGCAGGGAGGCATGGATGACCGCGCGCACGTCGGAGCGGTCGATGCCCATGCCGAAGGCGACGGTGGCCACGACCACGTCGAGGCGCTCCGCAGCGAAGGCGTCCTGGGTCTTCGAGCGCTTCTTCGGGTCGAGGCCGGCGTGGTAGTGCGCGGCGCGGACCCCGCTCTCCTTCAACGCCGCCGCCAGCTTCTCGGTGTCCTTGCGGCTCAGGCAGTAGACGATCGCCGCGCCGCCGTCGAGGCGCTCGATCACCTCGAGAACCTGGCGCCGGACGTCCGTCTTCGGCCGGACCCGGTAGATGAGGTTCTCCCGGTCGAAGCGCCCCACCAGGATTTCCGGATCCCGAAGCCCGAGCTGCGCCGCGATGTCCTCGCGGACCCGCGCCGTGGCGGTGGCGGTGTAGGCGTGCAGGCTGGCCTTCGGGAAGAGGGTCCGCAGCTCGGTCAGCCGGCGGTACTCGGGGCGGAAGTCGTGCCCCCAGTGGCTGATGCAGTGCGCCTCGTCGATGGCGAAGGCGCGCACGTCCAGGCGCCGGGCGAGGTCCAGGAACGAGGGCATCAGGAGCCGCTCGGGCGAGACGAAGAGCAGGCGGTAGCAGCCGGCGAGAGCTTCCTCGCGGATGGTGTCCTGCTCCAGCCGGGAGAGGTTGCTGTTCAGGGCGGCGGCCGGGTAGCCGCAGGTGGTGAGGTCGTCGACCTGATCCTTCATGAGGGAGATCAACGGCGAGACGACCACGTGCGTGGTCCCGCTCACCGCCGGCGGCACCTGGTAGCAGAGGGATTTCCCGCTCCCGGTAGCGAGGACCACGAGGGAATCCCGCCCGCTGAGTCCGGCGTTGATCGCCTCCCGCTGGAGGGGGCGAAGCTCCGTGAATCCCCAGAACCGCTGAACGGTTTCCTCAACCTGACTGTTCAAATCCGGCATCGCCTCTCCCGCGGGTCGTCAGCGGCGCGAGGAGAGTATCACGGGGGACCGACAGGCGCGTCGCCGGGGCGGCGGAAGCTCAGTCTTCGAGCTTGAACCCGATCTTCAGCGTCACCTGGTACTGGGTGACGGCGCCGTCCTTGATGCGACCGCGGGACTCCACCACCTCGAACCAGCCCAGGTTCTTGATGGTCGTGCTCGCCTTGGTCACGGCATTCTCGATCGCCGCGGTGAGGGATTCCGTAGAGGTGCCGACGACTTCGATCTTCTTGTAGACGCTGTCCACCGGGAGATTCCTTTCGATGAGAGAGGTTCGGCCCGGAGGGTACCAGACGGTCCACCAAACGAGGCGATTCGGCCGGAGTGTGTCGCGACTCAGTTGCCGTACTTGAAGGACAACCAGTTCACGAGGGACGCGGCCTCCGCCGGGGCGATCAGCAGCCCCTCGTCCTTGCAGCGCTGGATCCGTGCCTCCCACTCGGCCTTCGACTTCCTGGCCTTCTTGATGGGTGTGGTGGTGTGGCACTTCGTGCAGCGGAAGCTCAGAAACGCCTTCGCCTTCTCATCGGTGAGAACGGGCGCGCTCGAACTCGAAGGGGCGGCCGAAGCCCCCGGCTGCGGACGGTCGAGAACGTCGTAGACGCTGTCGGACCCTCCGCCGCATCCGGCGACCAGAAAACCGACGGTGAGGACGGCAAGGATGACAGTGAAACGCATGATTCACCTCCCATGAACACGCGGCCATTCTACGACCGGACTCCGGCAAAGGGCGAACGGGAAGCGGGGCTTCAGGGCATGGGATTCGCGATGGGCGGGGGTGCGGGGCCCGGGAACGGCGGGGCAGGCGGAATTCGACCATTCGGGCCCGGCACGGTAGGTCTGAATGGCGAAGGTTCGGGGGATATTCCCCACCGGACCCGGCCCGGGACCCTCGCCCCGTGTTCGGGCCGAACCGGGCGCTCTGTTAGAATGCTTTGGCCCTTTCAACTCGCACTGAGCGAGCGGGCGATGCGAAAAGAGACCACACGCGAAAGGCGGTTTCCATGAGTCGGATCCTTGAGGAAGCCAACGTCATCATCTCCCCCGAGCACTGCAAGGGCTGCGGACTCTGCGTTTCCGTCTGCCCCAAGGAGGTTCTCTCCTTGCAGCCGGGTTTCAATAGTCAGGGTTACCACCCCGCCGGCTACTCCGGTGAGGGCTGTAACGGCTGCGGCTACTGCTTCTATGCGTGCCCGGAACCCGCGGCGGTCACGGTCTACAAGAAGGGGGCGGAAGTCCCCGAGGAGGTGGCCTGATGGCCACGGAGTTCATCAAGGGGAACGACGCCATCGTGAAGGCGGCGCTCCTGGCGGGCTGCCAGTCCTACTACGGCTACCCGATCACTCCGGCGAGCGAGATCGCCCACGCCGCCGCCAAGTACTTCCCGCGCGTCGGCCGCACGTTCCTGCAGGCGGAGAGCGAGATCGCCTCCATCCAGATGGTCTACGGGGCCTCCTCCGCCGGCGAGCGGACCATGACCGCCTCCTCCAGCCCGGGGATCAGCCTGAAGCAGGAGGGGCTCAGCTACCTGGCGGGGAGTGAACTGCCCTGCGTGGTGGTGGACATCATGCGCGGCGGACCGGGTCTCGGGAACATCGCCCCCGAGCAGGCCGACTACAACCAGATGGTCAAGGGCGGCGGCCACGGCTCCTACAAGCTCCTCTGCCTGGCCCCGAACGGCGCCCAGGAGATGTGCGACCTGACGATGCTGGCCTTCGAGCTCTCCGACAAGTACCGGAATCCCGCGGCCATCCTCGCCGACGGCTACATCGGGCAGATGATGGAGCCGGTCCAGTTCCCGGAGCCGGTCAAGGACATCCCCGCGCGGCCCTGGGCTCTCTGCGGCGAGAAGATCCCCCGCGACAACCTCATCAACTCCATCTTCCTCGTGCCGGACGAACTCGAGGCCCACAGCCAAAAGCTCCAGGCCAAGTACGCGCAGATGGAGGCCGAGGAGGTGCGGTTCGAGGAGTACCTGACAAAGGACGCCGACTTCGTGCTGGTGGGCTACGGCATCATCAGCCGCATCCTGCGCTCGGTGGTGGAAGCCGTCCGGGAGCAGGGCCACAAGGTCGGACTGCTCCGCCCCATCACGCTGATGCCCTTCCCCCGAGTGCGGATCGCAGAGTTGGCAGAGCAGGTGAACGGCTTCCTCACGGTGGAACTCTCCGCGGGACAGATGGTGGACGATGTCCGTCTCGCCGTGAACGGCAGAAAGCCCGTGGAGTTCTACGGGCGGATGGGTGGCAACGTCCCCACCGTCGAGGAGATCCTCGCGGTGGTGCTCGAGCAGCTTTCCGCGACCCCGGCAAGGGCCTGAGGAGGAAGAAATGGCAGGCAAGATCCTTCAGAAGCCGGCGGGTTTCTACGACACGTTCACGCGGAAGGCCGGCAATCAGTCGGTAACGCACTATTGCCCCGGCTGCGGCCACGGCAACATCCACAAGCTCTTAGCGGAGGCCATCGAGGATCTCGGCATCCAGGATCGCACGATCCTCGTGAGCCCGGTGGGTTGCTCGGTGTTTGCCTACTACTACTTCGACGTCGGCAACGTGCAGGTGGCCCACGGCCGCGCTCCGGCCGCCGCCACGGCCTTGAAACGGGCGAACCCCCACGCGGTGGTCATCAGCTACCAGGGGGACGGCGATCTCGCGGCGATCGGCGGGAACAACATCCTGCAGGCCGCCAACCGGGGAGAGCACATCACCGTGTTCTTCGTCAACAACGCCATCTACGGGATGACCGGCGGCCAGATGGCCCCGACGACGCTCGAAGGCATGAAGACGACCACGACGCCCTATGGCCGTGAGATCCACAACGAGGGCCCGCCGTTGAAGGTGGTGGAACTCCTGTCCACGCTGGACGGCCCCACCTACCTCGAGCGGACCGCCATCTGGGACTCGAAGTCGATCAAGCGCACGCGCGCCGCGATGCGCTTCGCGCTGAAGTGCCAGATGGAGGGCAAGGGCTTCTCCATGGTCGAGATCCTCGCGGCCTGCCCTTCCGGCTGGAAACTCGAGCCGTCCAAGACCTACGAGTGGATGAAGGAGAACATGGGGCCGATCTTCCCCCTCGGCATCAAGAAGGACCTCAGGGAAGAGCGGGAGCCGTGGTTCAGGGAGAAGCGCGACCACACGGACGAGGAGCTGGTGAAGGCCCTCGACCTCGACTTCGCCGAGCCCGAGAAGTTCCCCGGAGAGCTCCTGAAGCCGTCCTACCGGGACCCCTCCATCAAGCTCGCCGGGTTCGGTGGCCAGGGGGTCCTGTCCGCCGGCACCATGCTCGCCAACGCCGGCATGGAGCAAGGCCTGAACACGAGCTGGATCCCCTCCTACGGCCCGGAGATGCGTGGCGGAACCGCCTACTGTTTCGTGAACCTCTCCGAGAAGCCCATCGGAAGCCCGACCGTCACCCGGCCGGACGTCCTGGTGGCCTTCAACCGCCCGAGCCTCGAGAAGTTCGAGGGCGACGTGAAGCCTGGAGGCCTCCTGATCTACGACTCCTCCATCATCGACGTGAAGCCCACCCGGACCGACATCGAGGTGCTGGCGGTGCCGGCGGCCCGCCTGGCCGAAAAGCTCGGGAACGTCCGAATGGCCAACACCGTCATGGTCGGCGCCTACATTGCAAAGACCGGGATCCTCACGCAGGAGGCCATCGAGCAAACCCTGCCGCTGGCCATCAAGCGCCGCCACCTCGTCGAGTTGAACAAGGGTGCGCTCATCAAGGGAATCGAGATTGCCAAGGAAGGGATGGACGGATGACCGAGAACACGCAGGAAAACATCCTGAAGAGCGCGATCCTCCTGGAGAAGCGTGGCCGCGCCTTCTACAAGAAGGTGGCCAAGCAGACCGAGCTCCCCGCGGTGCGGGAGTTCTTCGAGATGATGGCCGCCGAGGAAGAGACGCACGTCGCCATCCTGGCCGAGCAATTCCGCGCCTACCAGGAGAGCGGGCACTTCAAGTCCACGGAGTACGGTGACGACGAGGCGTTCAGCGGCGTCGCCGTGAAGGTCCTCTCCGAAAAGCTGAAGACCGAGATCTCCGCCGCCGACTTCGAGGCCGCCGCCATCGGCGCCGCGATGTCCATGGAGCAGCGCGCCATCGAGCTCTACGCCAACCGCGGCAAGGAAGCCGAGGACCCGAACGAGGTCGCACTGTACCGCTGGCTGGCCGACTGGGAGCGGGGGCACCTGACGTTCCTCGCCGAGATCGACCAGGAGCTGAGGGAAGAGGTCTGGAACGACAACAACTTCTGGCCCTACTGAGACACACCGGGGGAAAACTCATGAAGACCGGACGCACGACAGTCTGGCTGCTGGTCTTGGCGGCCGTCCTCTCCATGTCAATGGCCGGTTCAGCGAGAGCCGCCGAGCCGGTGGATTCCTGGTACGCCTTCTACGTGGCCGGCGGCAAGGCGGGCTACCTGCACGCATCGATGACCGAGGGGGAGGAGAACGGCCGGACCGTGTGGACCACGGCGACGGAGTTTCGTTTCTCCCTGAAGCGCATCGGCATGGCCATGACCATCGTCCAGAAGGAGACGGTCGTGGAGGACGAAACCGGACAGGTCCTCCGGTTCGCCACGGCCATGGAGCAGGGCGGCCCGCCGCAGGAGACGAAGGGAACCTTCGCCGACGGGCAGCTGACGCTCGTCGTGATGGGCGCTTCGAGGGTGGTGCCGTATCCCGAGGGCGCTCTGGGACCGGCCGCCGCGGAGCGGAAGATCCGGGAGATGCCGCAAGAGCCGGGAGCGAAAGTCTCGGTGGTGACCTTCAGCACCCAGGCGCCGGACCGGAAGGTCGTCACGACCACCACCTGCGGCGAGATGGAGAAGGTCGACGTGCTGGGCCGCGTGGTGATGCTCCGCAAGTTCTCGCAGCGGGACACGCAGATGCCGATGGAGAGGAAGGTCTGGGCGGATGAGAAGGGTGACGTCCTCGTCTTCGAGATGGACATGGGAATGGGCCCGTTCAGGATCCTCAAGACCGAGAAGGAGATCGCCCTGGCGGACTCCGAGCCGGTGGAGATCATGACGAACACATTCCTGGAGCCCGATCGGCCGATCGCCAAGCCGCGCGAACTGAAGAGAGCCGTCTACCGGATCGGGAACAAGGACGGAAGCACGCCTTCGCTCTACGAAGGGGAGGGGCAGTCGGTCCTCGGCGAAGAGGACGGGAAGCTCAAGGTCGAGGTTCTCGCCGCCGGACCGGCCGAGGGAGTCGAGGTCTTCTCACTCCCGGTCAAGGTGGAGGGCTTCGAGAAGTACCTGGCCCCGGCTCCGTTCGTCGAGAGCGACGACCCGCTCATCATCCAGTTCGCCAGGGAGGCGGTCGGGGACGAGACCAACGCCGCGAAGGCGGCCACCAGGATCGAGAACTACGTCCGCGAGAAGATCACGAAGAAGAACCTGAACGTCGGTTTCGCCTCCGCGGCCGAGGTGGCGAAGACGCGGGAGGGCGACTGCACGGAGCACGGAGTCCTCTGCTGCGCGATGGCCCGGGCCGTCGGACTCCCGGCGCGGGTGGCCACGGGGCTCGTCTACCTCCCGCCTGAGGGTGGCGTCGAGAAGCAGTGGAAGAACGGGTTCTTCGGCTACCACATGTGGACCGAGGTTCTCGTGGCCGACGGCCACTGGATGCCGATCGACGCCGCGATCGGGACCTACGACGCGACGCACCTCGCGCTCGCCAAGTCGGACCTCTCCTCCGTCAGCCCGGGGCTCGACATGACAATCACCATGCTGAAGACTCTGGGATCGCTGACCATCGAGGTGGTCGAGCCGTAGTGCTGGCGGGAGTTGATGGGGGGCGGAGCTCGCTCACGTCGCCTCGCATGCCGGCGACCGGAGGCGCGGATGTCGAGAGTGATACGTTGGATCCCGTTCCTCGGATTTGTGAGCCTCGTGCTCGGTGCCACGGTCTGGCAGAACGGCGGAGCTGACCTCTTCCAGCGCCTGACCGGTGAGGTGCCCTGGGATTTCCGGGAGGAAGCGGCGGCAGAGGCCATCGACGCCCTCGTCGCCAGGGTTTCCCCGGAGCTCGAGACGGAGGGCGACCCATTCTGCAACGTCGTCAGGGGTGCCTATGTAGGCTGGATGATCGGACCGGAGGCGGTCGAGATGCTCGGGCCTCACTACCAGGTCTCCGGCAGAAACGGCGGGTACATCTTCACGAATCTGAGTAGACCGGAGAGGCGACCGGTCAAGCTGGGTGGCAAGGGGAGCCATGGATCCAGATATGCGTCCCGCGCCGAGTCGGTCGTGATCATCCGTGCAGAACCCTACGAGACGAAGCTCTACCCCTACGTCGACTCCACCGACCGCCCCGACTACCTTGGCAGCGCGGTCGCCGAGAGCGAGCAGAGAGCGACCAGCTACCGCCTGATCGCCTGGGTGGTGGAGATCGCGTCGGGTCGCGTTACCGCCCGGACCGCCGTCACTCCCGAACCCCTGCCGGAATCCTTCTGGATCCGTGACGAAGATTGGCAGGTGCGGGAGGTCGAGGGAGCACGCGAGAAAGTAATCCACCGGCGGATCAATCCCACCGGGGACACGTTCCCGAAGCTCGCGGCGTGGTTGGAGAAACACCACGAGCCCGCTGGGGACGATTAGGTGTTGCGGGAAAAGGTCCGGAGCGAGAACAACTCCCAGCCCCCGCCCGAAGGGCGCCGAGGCGGGTTGATGTCATCCCGGCGGTCCGGCTTTCAGGGCAGAAGGTTGACGACACACAGGAGGGCGCCGCGCCGTCGGCGCCTTCTTTGTTGGGGAAGGAAAACTGATTCAGGGGGGCGGGAGAACCCGCAATTCCAAGGGGGGCGCGGCAGGGTAGATGGACGGGGTTGGAACGGCTCAGGGGGCGACCTTCCCTTCGCCCCGGACCTCGCGGTGGAGGTCATCTCTTTCAGCGACTCCTTCGCTGACGTCGAAACGAAGGCACGCGTGTGGCTCGAACGCGGAGCTCGCCTGGTGTGGGTCGTGGAGCCTGGGTTCGATCTCAGGGGCCTTCCCCCCGGTCAAACGCGGACGACACGGAGGTCGTCCCTCCAAACCAGGCCGGGCGGGTGGCCTCTCGGCCGCCGGAGGGCTCGCCGCCGTCCTCCACGAGCCGAGTTGAAGCGATTCACAAGGGATCCAGGTCCGCATGCAGCCTGCTCGCCGCAACAGCGCGGATACCCTTCGCCAAGGGGAACGATTCGTCACCTGCATGAATGACATCCAACTGGTCGAGCCCCAGGTCGGTGATGGCTGTTCGCATGCTGCGGGTGACTTTTGGCGCCACGGTCCGTTTGAACTCGAAGCCCCGTCGTCGTCGTCCGCGCACGATCAGCAGATCCAGCTCGGCTCCCGCGTGTGTGGCCCAAAAATGGCACTCGTCCGGTCGGGCGCCGAGGTGCGATGAGACTTCGTTCAGGAGGAAGCCCTCCCAGGAACTTCCCAGGATCGGGTGCCCCAGAAGGTCCTCTCGCGAGGCCAACCCGAGCAGGGTGTGGAGCAACCCGGAGTCGGCGAGGTAGACCTTCGGCGCCTTCACCTGGCGCTTCTTCAGGTTCTCGTGCCACGGTTGGAGTTGCCGGACCACGAGAGCAGAAGTCAGGTGATCGAGGTATCGCCGCACCGTCGTGTCGCTGACCCCGAACGACCGCGCCAGACTGGAAGCATTCCAGACCTGTCCATGACCGTGCGCGAGCATCGTCCAGAACCGTCGCAGGGTCTGTGCCGGGACACCGATACCCAGTTGAGGCAGATCGCGCTCGAGGAAGGTCTGGATGAAGCCGCGTCTCCATTCGTCGCTCAGCGCGTCGCTGTCGGCCAGGAAGGAACGCGGGAACCCTCCCCGGACCCACAGTCTCTCCAGTGCGTCCCCTCCGGCATCCAGGAGCGAGAATCCCGACAGATGGTAGTAGCTGATTCGGCCCGCCAAAGACTCGGACCCTTGGCGGAGCAGGTCGGGTGATGCGCTGCCGAGAACCAGGAATCGCGCCGGTAGGGCGGGGCGGTCCGCAAGCACACGCAGTACGGTGAAGACCTCCGGAAGCCGCTGGACTTCGTCGATGACGACGAGTCCCTCACGGTCCCTCAATCCGAGCATCGGATCAGCCAGTTGGGAAAGGTGCGATGGATCCTCAAGATCGAGGAAGGACACCGGGTCGCCTTGAACTTCCGTGATGCCTCGAGCCAGCGTGGTCTTGCCGATCTGCCTGGCACCGATGATCCCGACGACGGGGTAGCGCGAGAGGAGAGCGCGCACGTGGCTCAGATCGTGCTTTCGACCGAACATGATTGAATTTTACCTTGAAAATCCAACTCCTCAAGTCGAGTTTTCAATCAACTTCCAGATCTCCGGCCGATTTCGTCAAGGCGAGAGGCGCCTTCACCGAGTCGGGAATTCCAGGGAGCACTTCAGTTCGCCGAGGGAGGTTGGCACCTCCAGGATCTCCGATCCCGGTGGGCCGTGCTCCGTCTCCACATGGAGAAGATACCGTCCGGGCACAAGGCGGAGTTCGGCGGAGCCGCTCTCGTTCGTGGTGGCCGAGGCGACGAATCCCGCGGATCCTTCGTCCAACCTGCGGGCGTTCACCTCGGACGTTTCCGGCTTCGTCCGAGCGGTAGAGCCGAACCTCACCGGCATGCCCCAGCCTGGCCGCGCGGATGAAGCCATCGGGGAACTCCGTACGAACCAGGGCTCCGGCCACCGGACGACCCCGGTCGTCACGGATCCGGAGATTGATCGAGACCGTTCGGTCGCCACAAGTCGTGACCACCGCGCCTTTCGCGCCGCCCGGCCCGACGGCGACCTGCGCCGGCGGGCCGAAAACACCGTCTGGTGAACGCGCGTAGAGCAGGAAATCACCCTCGGGGAGCAGGAGACGGCAGAGGCCGACCCGGTTCGCGGTACGACGTCCGCATCGTCCCAACAAGTCAGTGATCTGCCACGTATCCAGCACTGCCCACGGTCTGCCGTTCATGCTCGCCAGGCCCTGGAAAACGATCTCTCCACCGGCCACGGGCTGTCCGGCAGGATCGGTGACCTGCACCGAAAACGGTCGGGGCTCGGCCAGGCAGAGAATGAACCACAGGTCCGCGCCCAGATCGCTGCCGCGGATGGCATGAGTCGGAGACCTCAGCAGCGCGTCGGACGACTCGGCGGTGAAGAACAGGGTTGCATCCTCGGTCGGCAGGTCTTCGGCCCGGCATGCCAGGACGAAGCTGCCGTCCTCGGACGTGGCGCCGTGCAGGAACGAATCCTTCGGGGTTCTGCCCACTCGGGCGGTGACGACCACACCGGCTCCGGCTCTGCCCCCATGCGGATCCATCACGAGGCCCCTGGCAACGACGGTCGCCGACGCCGCGGCCCCCTCCCCAACGACAACCGTGTCAGGGAGAGAGGGGCCTTCCAGCAGGACACCCTCCACGTCGGCCCCCGGATCCGGGTGCTCCGGACCGGCCTGGTCACCACGCGGAAAAGCAGAAGTGAGGGCAAGCAGCCCTAGAGCGAGGACGAGGCCGGCCAGACCGACCTTCATGTGGAGCCGGTGGCGACCATGGGGCTGCGGTGACTTCTCCAAGTGACTTACCAGCCTGTCTGGGTTGGGGCGATTCCGGTCAGGGATGCGTCCGACACCAACGGCCCCGAAATGCAGGCACCTCAATCATCCGTATCCGCATCCAACCTAGCAGAGTCGCCGAACTCGTCAACCGGTCAACTCCGACAACGAACAACGGTGGGCGGGTTCGGTTTCGACGGCCGCCCCCCGGTCAAACACGGACGACACGGAGGTCGGTGTTTCGGGGCAGAGGGTTGAATGCACACTGGAGGGCGCCGCGCCGTCGGCGCCTTCTTTTTTGGGGGAAGGGGAACGGATTCAGGGGGGCGGGAGAGACCGCAATCTCAAGGGGGAGGCGGCAGGGTTGATGGGCGGGGGTGGAACAGCTCGGGGGGGGGGGGCGCCCGCACCCGCAATTCCAAGGGGGAGGCGGAAAGGCAGATGGGCGGGGTTGGAACGGCTCGGGACGGGATTGGAACAGCTCAGGGGGAGGCCTTATGATCACCCTCATGAGGCGTCTCCTCCCCACGCTGCTGCTTCTCTTCACCCTCCCCACCCTGGTCCCCGCGGCGGAACCCGACGTTGCAGGGCTCCTTTCCGAGGCGCGGGCGCAGATCCTCGCCTACGAGTACCGGGAGGCGGAGCGGATCTACCTCGAGATGCTCGAGGTCGAGCCGGGGCAGTTCGAGGCGCTGCTGGGGCTCGGGCGGGCGGCGGCGGGGGTGGGCGAGGATCCCCGGGCGACCGGGTTCTATGCCGCGGCGGCCGAGGCGGATCCATCGAGGCCGGAGCCGGCGCAGGGGATGGGGTATCTGGCGAACCGGTTGGATCGGCGAGAGGAGGCCCGGCGGTGGTACGAGCGGGCTCTCGAACTCGATCCGGAGCACCCCGCGAGCCTGGCCGGCCTGGCGCGGGTGGCGATCGAGGACAAGGACTTCGAGGCCGCGGACGACCTGCTGAAAAGGGCCGAGAGCGTCGCCGAGGACTATCCGAGTGTGCTGTCGGCCCGCTCGGAGTACCTCTTCCGTCAGGGGGACATGGACGGCTCCGTCCGGCTGCTGCGTCGCCAACTGGCGGTGAATCCCATGAGCCTGGGCGCCAACCTGCGGCTCGCGACCGGCTTCATCGAGAAGGGCCGGGTTCCCCCACCGCCACCGGAGGTGCCCCCGCAGTACGCGCTGGAGGTGGAACGCGGGACCGTTTTCTACCGCCGGGCGGAGTTCGAGGCGGCCCAGGCGGTGTTTTCCGGCCTCGACCCGGAGAACGCCCCGGACGGCCGGGCGGCGTTCTACCTCGGATTGATCCAACTCCGTCGCGGCCAGCCGCGCCAAGCGATCCCGCTCCTCCGGAACGCCGTCCGGATCGAGCCGGAGAACCCGCTCTTCCGCAACGCCCTGTCCGTCGCCATCCAGACGCTGATCCAGTCCCAGCGCGCGGAGTACGGTGGCGGGGAGGATCCGCGCAATCGCCTCGGGGAGTTGGCGAAGCGGCTGCCGGCCGAACCGGTCCCGGGGATCGAGAAGATCGTCCGGGGCTACGAGCGCCTGCTCCCGGCGGAGCGCCGGGTCATCGATCGCGCGGCGAAGCCCCTTTCCCGCTACCTGTACTTCCTTCAGCGGGAACGGGTGACGCACGACATCCTGGGGTTCGAACAGGGGATGTGCGATGCCCCCGAACGCCGATACCTGAACCGGCGCACCACCCATGACGGCCGCTGGTACGGCGGCGTCCGGGGGATCGGCGGCCGCAACGCCGCCACCGGCCAGGAGGCGATCCTCGCCGCCACGGAACTGCGCTACGACACGTTCGCCCACGAGCTCTCCCACCAGGTCCACCAGTACGGGTTCAGCGAAACCGAGAAGAAGATGGTGACCGAGCTCTTCCGCCGGGCCGTGCTCTTCGACCGGTGCCTCGACTACTACGCCGCCAGCAACGAGCGGGAGTATCTGGCCCAGGGCTACGAGGCATTCGTGAGTCTGGTCAAATCCCCCTTCAGCCACCACATCCGGCGGCACACCCGGGCGGAGTTGCGCGAGCGGGATCCCGGCCTTTTCCGGTTTCTGCTGCGCGTGACCGGGACGCCGGATCCGGACCCCACCCTCCGCCCCCTGGCCGCACCGATCCTCGCGTTCTACGAGTGGTCCGGGGACGAGACGGCGCTTCAGCGCGCCCGGACGGTGTGGTTGCCCTACACGGCTCCCTCGGCGGGGCCTCGGTAGAGAGGGGGCCCAAGGAGGAGACTCGTTGTTCCGTGGCGGCTGGTGCCGCGGCCGGGACGACGCCCGGCCCTCCAGGAAAACACTCGACTTCAGATCTGGAGGGCGCCGCGCCGTCGGCGCCTTTTGGGTTTTTGGGGAGGCGGCCGTGCGCGCAAGGCCACGGGGGGCGGGGAAGGGTGGATGGGCGGGGTGGGAACGGCTCAGGGGGAGTGAGCGATTTTTGTCCGGTTGGGTTGCAGGAGCGAGCTAGATTCCCGAGTTTGCCCCATGGCGCATCTCCGGAGTACCCCGACATGCCGATCATGCCTCGCGAAATACCCACGCCCGACGAGACGACCGACGAGGTCTATCGCGGTCTGGGCCTGCGCAGCGGGCTCGAAGTGCATCAGCAGCTCCTGACCGCGAAGAAGCTCTTCTGCCGCTGTCCCGCGGGACCGTACCGCAACGACTTCGACGCCGAGATCCTCCGGCACATGAGGCCCACGATGTCGGAGATGGGCGAGTACGACGGCACTGCGCTGATGGAGAAGCGGACGCGCAAGGAGATCATCTACCAGATCACCGGCGACACGACGTGCACCTACGAACTGGACGACTCTCCGCCCTTCATGATCAACCCCGAGGCGGTGGACATCGCCCTGACGCTGGCGAGCCTGCTCAGCACAAACATCGTCGGGGAGGTGCTGATCTCCCGGAAGCAGTACCTCGACGGGTCCATCCCCACCGGATTTCAGCGCACCGCCATTCTCGGCCTGGACGGGAGGATCCCCTACCGGGACGGAGAGATCCGCATCCGTCAGCTCGCGGTCGAAGAAGACGCCTGTCGGGAGATCTCGGATATCGGCCACGTGCGCACCTGGCGCACCGATCGCCTGTCGCGCCCGCTGACGGAGACCGTGACCGAGGCCGACATGCACACCCCCACCGAGGTGGCGGAAGTCTGCGAGATCATCTCTCGTCTGGCCCGGGGCACCGGCCTGGTCCGCACCGGCTACGGTGCCGGTCGGCAGGATGTGAACGTTTCGGTGGACGGCGGCACACGGGTGGAGGTCAAGGGCGTCCCGCAGATAACCCTGATCCCCGCGCTCGTGCACTACGAGGCCTTCCGCCAGCTGGCGCTGCTCGACATCCGCGATCGCCTGGCGGAGCTGGACCTCTCCGAGGCCGCATTCGAACCCCGGTTCGTGACCTGCGGCGATGACGTACCCTCGACCGAGGTTGACACGCACGCCAGACAGCGAACGGAGGAAGACGAGTCCCGGCTCCTGGTTCTCCCCGGTTTCGCCGAGATCCTGCCGTGGCCCATCGGGCCGAACCGCTGGTTCGTGGACGAACTCTCCGACGTGGTCCGGGTCGTGGCCTGCCTGGACCGGATGCCCAACCTGCTGTTCGAACGCGATGGCCGAACCACCGATGAATTCTGGCGCTGGGCCAGAGCCAGCACCGGCGCGAAAGCCGAGGACGGACTCCTGGTCGTCTTTGGTTCGAAGGCGGATGTCATCACCGCCACCGAGGAGATCTTCGGCCGCGTCCGCGCCGCGTTCAGCGGAGTCCCGAACGAGACCCGCCAGCGGTTGCCATCCGGTGAGACCCGCTTCGAGCGTGTGCTCCCGGGGCCGAATCGCATGTATCCGGACACCGATTTGCCGCCGCTCGCCATCAGCGAGGAGCGACTGGCCCGGATCGCAAAGGGACTGCCGGAGCCGGTCTGGGTACGCGAGAGGAAACTCGCGGAACTCGACATCCCGAGACACGAGGCACTCAGGCTCGCCGTCTCTCCCCGAGCAGAGCTCTTCTTCTCGGTGGTGGGTGGCGGAGCGCCGCCCAAGGAAGCCGCCCGGGTGCTCTACTCCACCATGACGGCGCTCCGGCGAGCGGGAGTCCAAGTGACCGATGTCCCGGACGCAAAGATCGAAGAGCTCTTCAAGGCCCGGTCGGCCGGGCGGTTTGAGCCCGAAGCCTGGCCGCGCCTGCTCGAGAGCCTGGCCTCAGGCCAATCTCCCAGCGAGGCGATCGCCGAGGTGGTGGGAGAGGCTGCGGCGGAGGACGAGATCGAGATCGCAGTGAACTACGCGCTCGGCGTCGGCCCCGACATCGAGGACCCCGCCGCCCGGCAGAGGAACCTGATGGGGATCGCAATGGGCAACTTCCGCGGCCGGGTGGCCGGTTCGAAACTGGGAGAGGCTCTCCGGGCGAAGAGAGAGGTGCAGGGATGACCGGCGCGGATCCGCACAAGGGCTACCGCGGGCGGGCGTTGGATGCGCTCCGGCAATTCGACGCGCGCGTCTGGGCCGAAGTCGACGTCACCACCACCCGCGGCGACTTCAAGGGCATCATCCTGCCCCGCTCGGAGACGGCTGACGACCTCCACATCGTCCTCAAGCTGGACACCGGCTACAACATCGGTGTCGCCGTCGCGACCATCACCGGCATCGAGGAACGCGGCTACCGGAAGGCGGCCTACAAGATCCCGGAGAAGGAGTTCCCCTACGACCCGGCCAAGCCCCGCGTGAAACTCTTCGGCACCGGCGGCACGATCGCCTCCCGGCTCGACTATCGCACCGGCGCCGTGGTGCCCGCGTTCAGCCCGGGCGAGCTCTACGGTTCCGTGCCCGAGCTGGCCGATGTGTGCAACCTCGAGACCGAGAAGCTCTACGGCGTGTTCAGCGAGAACATGGGACCGGAGCAGTGGATCGGCACGGCCGAGGCGATCGGGCGGGAGATCGAGCGCGGGGTCGCCGGCGTGGTCATCGGCCACGGTACCGACACCATGAGTCACACCGCCGCGATCCTCTCCTTCATGGTGCAGGACTCGCCGGTGCCCGTGGTGATGGTGGGATCGCAGCGTTCCTCCGACCGCCCCTCTTCCGACGCTGCGATGAATCTGATCTGCGCCACTCTCGTGGCCGGCCACAGTGACATCGCGGAGGTCATGGTCTGCATGTTCGGCCCGACCTCGGACCAGTATTGCCTGCTTCACCGGGGCACGCGGGTGCGGAAGATGCACTCCAGCTCCCGCTCCACCTTTCGCACGATCGGAGCCGTGCCGCTCGGCATGGTTTCACCCCGGAAGATCGAGCCTTTCGCGCAGGACTACCGACGGCGTCGCACCGACCGCAAGGTGAAGATCAAGGCCGTCTTCGACGACAAGGTCTCCATCGTCTACTACTACCCGAACATGCAGCCGGACATCATCGACGCCCTGGTGGACAACGGTTACCGCGGCATCGTCATCGCCGGCACCGGGCTGGGACATGTGAACAAGCCGCTCTACCCCGCGCTGCGTCGGGCGCACGAGAAGGGCGTGGCCATCTACATGACGGTGCAGACACTCTGGGGCTACGTCCAGATGTACGTCTACGACACGGGCCGCGACATCATGGACCTCGGCGTCGTCCCGACGGAGAACATGCTGCCCGAGGTGGCCTTCATGAAGCTGAGCTGGGCCCTCGGTCAGACGAAGGACCGCGAAGAGGTCCAGAAGATCATGCTCACGCCGGTGGCCGGGGAGATCACGGACCGCGAGCCGCATGACGGGTACCTGATTTTCCAGGCCGGCGTCTCGTGGCTGACCGACCACTTCCATCGGGTCCGCAGGTAGCGCCCCCTACGAAACCCGCATGTGGATCGTGGTTCCGCCCTGCTCGAACCGGACCTCGTCCATCAACTGGTTGATGAGGTAGATCCCGCGGCCGTGCTCGCTGAAGAGATGCTGCCCGACAGTAGGGTTCGGGATGCTCTTCGGATCGAAACCCACACCCGGGTCGCGCACGATGAGCAGCATCCCCCGCTCCTCGTCGCACGCCACACAGAGCTGAACTTCCTTCTCCGGGTCTTCCTCGCAGCCGTGGACGACGGCGTTGACCAGCGCCTCCGAGAGAGCAATCCGGATCTCGTCCTGCTTGCCCTCGGAACACTGCATGCTCGAGACCACGCCCATCACCTTCTCGACGGTGGGGGGAACTTCCTCGACGTTCGCGTGGAGTGTCAGGGAGAGGCGCATGATCAAGCGCTTGCCCTCGAACTCGCAACTCGGCGGATGGGCCATCAAGTCTCCTGTCCCCGCAGGTTCACGGAGGGCAGGATACGAGAGTCAGAAGGGATCGGCAACCCCCGTCAAACAGCCGTCCGCAGCTCAGCTACTTCTCGTCTTCCGCCCACTTCCTGAGTTCGCGCTTGATCTTCTCCTCGATCTTCGCGCCGATCTCACGCCACTCGGAGTCGTCGCGCTCCGACTCCTCGAGCCAGCACTTGATCCCGCTCTTCACCTTCGCCTCGACGCGGCCGCTCATGCGGTCCCAATCCTCCCGGGTGCCCCGAGCCTTCTTCTTCGTGCGGCCAAAGGAAGTCCCTCCCCCGGAAACGGCGAGCACGCCCAGCACGAAGCCGAGGTTGTAGATGTTCCCGGCGTTGTTCGCCTGGTAGACCAGAACCGTGTCGTTGAAGAGGCTGATGATGAAGGCGATCACGAGGATGATGCCGTGCCAGAGTCCGGCCCAGAACCCCGCCGGTTCATCGATGAACCGCTGGTCCCCGGCCGCGCAGCCGGCCATGGTCATCAGCAGGAGAAAGGCCAGCAGCAGGAACTTCGATCGGGTCGTCCCCATGTCACGCCTCCCGTTCAGAGCGGATCCATCGCCCCCCGATTGTATCGCTCCCGCTTTCAGACTGTCGAGGACGTGGCGGGCAAGACTTGAGGTGGCGCGCTCGCCGCGTACACTCCCCGCCCGGAGCATTCAAGAAGGAGACTCTCGTGACCAGCCCCTGGCTGAAACTCGTGTTCATGTCCCTTGGCCTCGCTCTCCTTTTCGCCGCCCCTGTCCGGGCCGAGGAGGAGAAAGCGGCCGAAGCGCCGCCGAGCTGGGCCCGGTCCGGGCCGTTTCTGAGGGGGGGAGCGCTGCGGCAATTCGAGGCCGACCTGGAAAAGGACGGCGATTTCTCGGTGAACCGCTTCTACGGAGAGATCGGCTACAACTTCCTCTTCAGCCGGGAATTCTCCGCGGCCCTGGCGGCGGGGTACTCCTTTGACCACTACGACTTCAGCGGCGACGAGGGCATTGCCGGCCTCGATCCGTTCGACGATGTCGAGCAGATCCGGTTCTCGGCCCGAACGCGCTACGCCTTCAATCGGTATTTCGCGCTCTTCGTCGTACCCACCCTCAGGTTCTCCGCGGAGCACGGGGGCAATCTCGGCGACGGCGTCAGCGGCGGCGGCTTCCTCGGCCTGAGCTGGAAGGCCTCGGATACCCTCACCATCGGCCCCGGTTTCGGAGTGCTGACCGAGATCGAGGACGACGTGAGCATCTTCCCGTTCCTGGTGCTCGACTGGAGAATCACGGAGGAGCTCTCCTTCGGCACCGGCCGGGGTATCGGCGCATCCCGCGCGCCGGGCCTGGCCTTCAGCTGGAAGTTCGCGGAGCAGTCGGAACTCAGCCTGGGCGGTCGGTACGAGTCCACGAGATTCCGCCTCGACCGAAACGACTTCGCTTCGAAGGGTGTGGCCGAGGAGAGTTCGTTCCCGGTCTTCCTCTCCCTCAGCCACAAGTTCAGCGAGCAGTTCAGCGCCGGCATCGTCACCGGGGTCAACTTCGCCGGCAGCCTCCGGATCGAGGACCAGCGGGGCCACCGCCTGGCGCGGGAGGATTACGACCCGGCCTTCTTCCTCGGCCTGACCGCGTCCTTCCGCTTCTGAAAAAACAACACCGGGAGTCCTTTTCGCGGCTCAGTCCCGCGAGCTGCGTTGCGCCATCAGCAGCAGGTACGCGAGGTGCAGGATCGCGGAGAGAGCGGCGGCCACGTAGGTCATGGCGGCGGCGTTCAGGACCTTTGAGACGCCTCGCGCCTCCTCCTCCGACCTCACGATGCCGGCCTTCGCCAGTTCCAGCTTGGCTCGTCGGCTGGCGTCGAACTCCGTCGGCAGCGTCACCAGCTGGAAGAGCACCATGGCTCCGAAGAGGGCGATGGAGACGTAGATCAGGCTCGTCATGCCGGTGAACAGACCGACCATGAACGGCAAAAACCACAGGTTGTTGCCGATCGTGGCCACCGGCACGAGGGCCGAACGCAGCTTCAGCGGGGCGTAGCCGCGGGCGTCCTGGATCGCGTGGCCGGCCTCGTGGGCGGCCACCGCCACGCTGGAGACGGAACGGCCGGAGTAGACCTGCGGGGAAAGCCGGAGCACCTTGTGACGAGGGTCGTAGTGGTCGCTCAGGACGCCCTTGTGCGGCTCCACATTCACTCCCGGGACCCCCGCCGCGCGGAGTACGGCCCGGGCGGCCTGCTCCCCGCTCATCCCGCTCGTGGTGGCGACCCGGGAGTACTTCGCGAACCGGCTCTTCACGAGAAGCGAAGCCAGAAGCGACGGAATCGCAAGCGCCAGCGTCACGAGCCAGTATTCCAACGGCATGAAGTAGAAGAAGCCGAGTGTGCTCATGGGGGCGAAAACAGCAACCTTCGTGCCTCTCGCTCCGGAGGCGCTCCGGAAGCCGGCGGGAGGCCGGGATTCTGACATTCTGACAGTTCCCGAGCCCCGGACCGGTCAGGCGCGGGCGGAGCGTTACTCGTTGAAGAGCTCCCGGAAGAACGAGAGCGCCGCCTTAAAGGAGCGCGCCGCGGCCTTCTCGTCGTAGGCCGCCCCGCGCGAGACGTCGGTGCCCGCACCCGGGTCGGAGAACGCGTGGACCGCGCCGCCGTAGGCCACGAGCTGCCAATCCACCTTCGCCCGGCGCATCTCGTCCATGAAGGCCGTGACCTGCTCCATCGGTACGTGCGGGTCGTCGGCGCCGTGCAGCACCAGGACGCTGCCCTTGATGTTCCGCGCGTCCTTCGGATCGGGCGTATCGAGGTTGCCGTGGAAGCTGACGACACCCAGGAGGTCGGCCCCGCTGCGCGCCAGTTCCAGGACTCCGCCCCCGCCGAAGCAGAAGCCGAGGGCGGCCGTTCGTGTCGAGTCCACTCCGGCCCGGGCCTTGAGCCAATCGAGACCGCACCGCATGCGCGCGCGGAACAACTCGCGATCACCCCTGTACTTCCCGGCCTGCGCACCCGCCTCGGCCGTCGTCTCAGGCCTGATCCCGGCCCCGTAGACGTCCAGGGCGAAGGCCACGTAGCCCCTCTCGGCCAACCGACGCGCGGTTTCGCGTTCGTGGTCGCCGACCCCCTTCCAGGCATGGACGATGAGCACGCCCGGGTGCTTCGCCGTCCGGTCTCCGTTCGCCGCGGCCGGCCGCGCCAGGAAGCCTTCGAGTTCAACGCCGGCGTGCGAGTAGGTCACCAGTTCGGTCACGATACCCTGCTCCTCGGCGCCGCCCGGGCGGGAGAGAACGGACACGACGGTTGCCAGGGCCAGAGCCACCACAATGAGAATCATTCTCTTTCGCATGATGGAGGGAGTGTCTCATGCGAGGCCGTCGGGGGCGAGAAACGGATGATTGCGCGGTGGCGTGGTCGGGCGAGGCCGACACGGCGGTCGGCCCTCCACACCGCGGGTGAACACGAAGTGGAGGGCGCCGGGACGTCGGCGCCGTTTTCTCGGATTCAGGGGAAAGGAAAACAGCACAGGGGAGCGGCCGGGCCCGCAATCCCAAGGGGGGCCGCGGAAGGATTGATGGACGGGGCTGGAACGCCTGGGGGGTGGGGCAGGTGAAACCTCAAACACGGTTTTGGGGTATCCTCCTCCGGAGGACCATCGGTCCGGGAGGGCTCCATGCGCGTCGCCGTCGTCGTTGTTCTTGGCCTTGCCGTTTTCGCCGCGCCCGCCGCGCACGGGGAGGAGGATCCCGGGGCCTACCTGACGGACGCGCGCGGGCGACATGTGGATCACGTTGCCGGGGGACTCTCCTCCTTTGCCGCCCGCATCGTGCTTCGCCGCTCCGCCGACGCGAACCTGAACAACTACAAGGAGTTCGCGCACTTCGGATACCGGTGGTCCGCCCCGGAGTCCGAGTCGTTCGACTTCACCGAGACCCACGAAGCCCTGCACAAGCCCCTCCGCGAGGTGCTCGGGGGCATCTGGCGGGACCTCACCGGGGCCCTCTGGTTCGACGTGCTCGCAAAACTCGAGGAACTCCGGATGAAGGAGGGGGAGAGCTTCACCCTGGTCGGTGGGAAGCTCGCCGAAGTCGGCGGAATCGTGGCCACCTTCGAGAACGGCCCGCGGGCTCTCTTCGAGATGGAGTTCGTGAAGTCGAAGGCGAAGATGACCTACGGCTACGAGGCCGGGAAGGCCGGCCTGGCGGTTTCCAGCCGGGAGATCTCGGTCGGGGAGACGCGGCACGTTCGCATCGAGTACCGCGTGTTCCGCAAGGTCAGCGGGTTCCTCCTCCCCACCGTGCTCGGCCTGACCAGCAAGCAGAACGTCACCGAATACGGCATCGAGTACCGCACGGTCAACGGAAACGTCGCGGTCATCGAAGCCCTCTCGGAGGACGAGGTGAAGGAACTGGTCGCGGCGTTCGAGAAGGGGTGGAAGGAACTCGATGCCGACGGGAAGGTGGAGGCGCTCCGCCGGTTCGCGGAGACGGAGAGCGACCTGGTTTCGACGACCATCGCCAGGCTGGGGCTACGGGATCGCACTCCGGCGGTCCGCGCCGCCGCGGCGGAAGCCCTCGGGGTGATGAAACGGGCGAATGTGGTCCCGGCGCTCCTCGTGGCCATGAAGAAGAACGAGCAGGAGCAGGAGGTCTACCAGCGTCTCATCCAGTCCCTCGGCGAGATCGGTGACCCTCGCGCCGTCCCCGCCCTGTCGAAGGGCTGGTGGAACCAGCGGACCGGAGAGCGGGGCGTCACCATGGCCCGGGCGAAGATCCGCGCGCTCGGTAACATCCGCCATCGCGAATCTGTGGATGCCCTGGTGGATGCCTTCTACATGACGAAGGACGAGACGATCGCGCAACTCGCCGCGGATCTGATTCTCGCCATGCAGAAGCTCACCGGGCAGGACTTCGGCGGCGACCGCAAAGCCTGGAAGGACTGGTGGAAGCGGAATCGATCCTCGCATCGATTTTGAGGCCGGGCCCCGCGGGGACGAGCCACCCGGGAATCGAAAACGGCACCTTGTCGTTCAGGAGCGTCTGGTGGTAGGACGGCTCGAGGTTCTCCTCGAGGCCCGCCATCTTCATCTGCGCCGGAGCCGGGCTCGCTTAATCTCGGCGTTTCCGGACATCTCGGGGCGTATTTGAGGACGATCTTTGGGCTCGCGCGAAGGGTCGCACTTCCCTTATAAAAGTTGTCGGAACCTGTCGAAGTGCTGGAACGATGCCCCTCGGGGCAGGGGTGCGGGGTTGGGTGCATTAGGTATCGACATCGGCTCGGCGTTCGTCTCCGCCGTTCTCCTCGATGAGAACGGGCGGATTCTCTCGGACGCCTATGCCCGACACGAAGGGGACATCCCGGGGACGCTCCGGGGCCTCCTGGAGAACATCGATCTCTCGCAGGCAAAGTTCGCCGGCTGCACGGGATCGGGGGCGGAAGGGATTCTCGGCCTCCCCCGCGCCTTCGATCCGGTCGTGGCGATCGTGGACGGCTCGCGCCTGGCGGCGCCGCAGGCCCGCAACATTCTCTACATCGGCGCCGGCTCCTACCACCTGATCCGGCTCTCCGCGAAGGGCGAGTATCAGCGGCACACCTCGAACAGCGCCTGCGCCTCCGGAACCGGCGCGTTTCTCGACCAGCAGGCCTACCGCCTGAACTTCCGGCCGGAGGAACTCAGCGAGCGGGCCGAGAGCTGCAAGTCCTGCCCCGCAGTGGCCACGCGCTGCTCGGTGTTCGCCAAGACGGACATGATCCACCTGCAACAGGACGGCTTCCCCCCGGAGGACATCGCCGCCGGCCTCTGTCGCGGCCTGGCCCGATCCACGGTGGACGCCCTGCTGCAGGGCCAGCGGATCGCCGGACGGACCGTCGCCGTGGGCGGCGTCGCCCGCAACCGGAGCGTGGTGCGGGGCCTGAACGAGCAGCTCGGCTTCATCGTCCTGGTTCCCGAGCACCCGGAACTCGTCGCCGCCGCCGGCGCCGCGGTGGCGGCTGAGCGGGCCGGCGTG
>SWCD01006798.1_pt1 | contig 28709 bp, 23 predicted proteins | sample 4693011 | NCBI WGS metagenome assembly SWCD01 (sample SAMN10267278, study PRJNA491770) | bioreactor metagenome | isolation source: DHS bioreactor inoculated with marine | place: Japan: Omine Ridge, Nankai Trough | reverse complement strand
CCGCTCTTCGCGGCGGGCGAACTGGATCGCCCACTCATCGCGCGCGTTCTCGCGGCGGGTGAAGCCGACCTGGACCCGGACGCCATCCTGCCCGGCCTCGACCCCCTGAAGAGTGCCGGCGACCGGCTTTCCGGCGCCTTCTTCCTCCGCTATCTCGCGGAGTCCTTCGGCGCCGACCGGTTGGTCCACCTGGCCACGACGCTCTCCGCCTCGGAATCGATCGAGAGTGGTCTCGCGGCCACGCTGCCGCACGATCCCCAATCCTTCGAACTCGGATTCGACAGCTATCGCGTCCTCCTCGTCGAGAAACTGGCCGGGGATGCCTACGTGCGGGAGATTCTCTCGGTCGCGCCACTTCCGCCCGCCGAGCGGGTCCTCCGCCTGAGCGGTCTGGCGAGTCGCGCGCCCAACAGGTATGTCGGGGCGGCATACCTCGAGGAACTCGGGCGGGCCCAGTTCGAGAGCGATGACTTCGAAGGCGCCGCGGAAACGCTGGCTCGCGCCGAGCGGGAAGTCTCCCGCTATCTGCTCAATCCGGACCGCGACGCGTACCTCTTCGCGCTCTGCTTCGCCCGCCGGGAGCAGGCCGCGGCGGCCGCCCTTCGCCTTCAAGCCTTCCTCCTCGAATTCCCCGGGAGTCGATTTGCGCCGGGCGCGCGATTCGAACTCGCCGGAATCCTCCTCGAGGAAGGGCGCGGCGAGGACGCCATGTCCTCCTTCCTCGCGGTGGCCGACCTTCATCCGGAGTCGCCCGAGGCTCCGCGTGCTCTCATCGTGCTCGCCGCGTTCGAACGCGCGCGCTATCTCTATGCCCTCGCGCGCACACACCTTGGCCGGGCGCTCCCCAACCCCAAGGCCGCAGTCGCGCTCGAGGCTCTCGATGCGGAGGTCGCCGACGGCCTGCCCCAGGCCGCGGCGCCCGTTGTGCGCGATGCCCTGCGCAAGCTGGCCTCGCCGGACGAGGAGGAGGGGCGGCGCGGCGCCCGTATTCTCGAGGGTGTCGGGCCGCTCGCGATGCCGATCGTCCACGGGACGGCAGCGAACCTTCCTCCGGGAGCCTTCGGACTGCGCCTGGTGGGTGTCGTCGAGACCTGGGGCGCCCCGACCGCCGCCCCGCTGCTGTCGCTGCTCCTTTCTTCGGAAGACGAGCAGGTGGCGGTCCAGGCCTTCGAGGCCTGGGTCCGGCTCGGGGTCACCGCGGAGGTCCTGAAGGAGAGACTGCGGGAGGATCCCCCGGTCTCCCCGCGCGTTCGTGCGGCCTGGCAGAACCGCTACGGCCGCGTGGCCGGCATCCCGGAGGTCGGCGAACTCCTGAACAGCGACGACTTCGAGGAGCGCGTTCAGGCGGCTTTGATCCTCGGATCCCTCGGCCGCCCGGAAGCCGTGCTCGCGCTCGCCGATCTTCACGACGACCGATCCCCCTTCGTCCGCCGGGCGGTCGCCGCGGCCCTTGCCCGATACCCCGGGGAGATCTCCGAGGGACTGCTGGCCCGGGCCCAGGGGGACGCGTCGATTCCCGTACGCCTGGAGGCCAACTCCTCGCTGGCCCGCCTGGGTCGGCTGGACCGCCTGCGCGAATTCGGCCTGAAGGACGACGCGGGAGTGGTCCGCCTGGCGGTGGCGACCTCCCTCCTGCTCGATGGTGACGACAGCGATTACGCGCGCCTGGTCTCCCTCCTCGCCGATCCGGAAGCCGGCGTCGCCGCCCGCACCGAGGACCTCCTGCGCGATGTGACCGGGGAGCCGTACGCCGAGGCGCTGGCCGACGCTCTTCGCCGGGATCCGGACGACGGCACGGCCATGCGCATCGTTCGGCTGATGTGTCGCCTGGTGGGCCGGGACCTCGGTTATGATCCGGGTGCCGGCCAGGACGAGTGCGACCGCGTGGCCGACCTCTTCGCCACTCTCCTGCCGGCCAAATGAAAGATGCGGGCGCTTTCGACCGTCTGAGAGTCACGTGAGGGAATTCGAGATCATCCGCCGACTCCGGGAGCGAGCCTGCTCCGGGAAAAGCCTCCTGGTCGGCATCGGTGACGACTGCGCGGTGCTCGAGCCACCGGCCGGCCGCCCCCTCGTCGTCACCACCGACATGCTCATCGAGGGCACACACTTCACCGCCGATGACGACGCGCGACGTGTCGGCCGGAAAGCGCTGGCCGTGAGCATCTCCGATGTCGCGGCCATGGGCTGTCGGTCTCTCTTCGCCTTCCTCGCGGTGGGGCTTCCGGCGGATCGCACCGACGACTACGCGCGCCGCCTGGCGGACGGCGTCTTCGAAATGGCGAGAGCGCACGGGGTCGTGCTCGCGGGCGGCGACACCACGGAGAGCAAGGGGCTCCTGGCGATCTGTTCGACCGTGCTGGGGACGCCGCCGGAGGGACGACAACCGATCCTCCGCAGCGGCGCGGTGCCCGGACAGGTCGTGGCGGTCACCGGCCGGTTGGGCGGCTCCGGCGGCGGAGGACATCTCGACTTCACGCCGCGGCAGGAGGAGGCGCTCGCGCTGGCCCGGGGGTTCCCGGTCGGCGGGATGATCGATCTGTCGGACGGGCTCTCCTCGGATGCCTGGCACCTGGCCCGAGAGAGCGGGGTCCGCCTCCGGCTGACAAGCGCGCGGATTCCCGCGACCGCCGGAGTGGAAGAAGACCGCGTCCTCAACGAAGGGGAGGATTTCGAGCTGCTTTTCACGGTGTCCGCCGAGCACGGCCGGCAACTCGAGGCGGATGGGCTGCTCGGCACCGAGGTCACGGTGATCGGGGAGGTCCTGCCCGGGCCGGCGGCGGTCGTTCTCGTCGGACCTGACGGCGCTCACAAGGATCTTGAAGCCGGTGGGTATGAACACTTCGCGTCCTGAAGCGCATCTCTTCCTCTCCCGCTCGCCGCGGGAGACGACGGACCTCGCCGCCCGGCTCGGCCGACTCTGCGAGGGCGGGGTGCTCATCGGGCTCCGGGGCGATCTCGGCGCGGGGAAGACCCATTTCGTGAAGGGCCTGGCGGCGGGGCTGGACATCGATCCGCGGGAGGTCACCAGCCCGACCTTTCTCCTGATTCACGAACTCATGGGGCGGCTCCCCCTGGTGCACATGGACGCCTACCGCGTGAGCGGCGCGGAGGAACTCCTCGAAGCCGGCGCGGCCGACCTGATCGCCGGAGACCGCGTCGTGGCGATCGAATGGGCGGAACGCGTACCGGACCTCTTCTGTCCCGGGTCCATCGAGGTCGATCTCCTCGCGGTCGACGAGACGACCCGCCGAATCGAATTTTCCTCGGCGGCGGAACCCGGGCTGACCCTCCTTGATCGTCTGTTTGCCGAACGCAGGGAGGCGACCCCGTGAAGGTGTGCATCTTCACCCTCCTGATCGTCTTCCTCGCCGGGACCGCCGTCGCCGCGCCCATCACGATCTCCGTCACCGCGCTCGACGACGAAGGCAACGTCGTACCCGTCTCCGGCGCGCGCGTGGTCGTCGTCGCCGCGGACGGCTTGATCTACGCCGAGCAACTGGTCACGCTCTCGCCGCACGCCACCGACAAGGAAGGACGCGTGGTCGTCGAGCGCCCCGCGGGGCAGGTCGCGGTCATCGCCGGGATCGCTCTTCGCGGATTCTCGTTCGCCTGGCTCTCCCCACACGACGAGGCCGTCACGCTCGACCTCCCGAAGGAGTCCGTGCTCCGGGGATTCGTGGTGGACGAGGAGGGCTCCCCGATCCCGGGAGCGGAGGTGCTCGCCGCGCCGGAGCGGCCCTCGGACACGGGTGACTTCCTGTCGCCCGGGAGCATCGTGTTCCGGGAATTCACGGGCGCGGACGGAACCTTCCGCTTTCTTCGACTGTCCACGAATCATCGCTACCACCTGAAGGCCGCGGCGCCGGACTTCGCCCCGGCGCACCTTCGGGACATTGAAATCGACGCCACCCCCGCGCTGCTCAGGTTGGGACGCGGCGCGACGGTCCGGGGGCTGGTGATGCTCGTTCCCGAGGGCAAGGGCGTCCCCGGATGCCGCGTCGAACTGGGCGGCGTGTCGACGGCGACGGACGACGAGGGGAAGTTCGAACTGCGCGCGGTTCCTCCCGGTCGCGCGACACTGACGGTGACTGCCGCGGGTCGGCTCTACCGGGAGGACGAGGAGCTGGTGCTCGCGGAAGGCGACCTCAGGGAGGGCATCGTCATCCGGGTCATCGGGCTGGGGAGCCTGCGGGGCCGCGTGCTCACGCCGTCCACGACCCCGGCGGCGGGAGCGAAGCTCTACCTGCGCTATCCCCCCGATCCCGGGTTGGCGGATCGCCTGCCTCCGGACCGGATCCTCCTCGCCGGCGAAACCGACGCGGAGGGCCGCTTCGAATTGAACGACCTGCTTCCCGCGCAGGGCGTCGACCTGATCGTCGTCCACGAGGATCATGCCCCCACAGCGCACCTCGGTTACTCCATCGTGGCCGGCCGGTCCTTCGAGACCCTGGTCCTTCTCAGGCAGGGCGGCAACGTGGCGGGGCGCATCCTCGATGCCGAAGGCCGTGAACCCGTGGCCGGCGCTCGCGTCCTGGTGCTCGATTCGCGCGAGGAGACGTCCGGCATCCTCTCCGGCGAACGCGCGCTGCTGCCGGCAACTCGCGAGACAGAGAGCGACGAGGACGGGAACTTCCTCGTCGAGAACATCGCGCCGGGCCGGAAGAACGTGGTGGTGCTGTCCGAGGGCCGTGTTCCGGAGATCATCGAGAATGTGAATGTGGCTTCCGGTTTCACCAGGCGTGGTGTCTTCGTTTTCCTGGGCGCCGGTTCGCGGATCTCGGGGCGCGTGGTGGGCGCTTCCGGGAAGCCGATTGCCGGAGCCACGCTCAGTCTCGTGCCGCAGGTGGGAACCACGATCGTCAAACAGACCTCGGCGGACGGATCGTTCGTGGCCTCGGGGATCCCGTCCGGAGCCTACGATATCCACGTGACCGCCGACGGCTACGTGCCGACGGTCGAGGGACCCGTGGAAGCGCCCGCGGAGCACCTGGAGGTCGTTCTCCGACGCGGCGAGGGTCTCGCCGGGCGGATCCTCGACGGCGTCACGCGCCGTCCCGCCGGGGGAGCCACCGTCCGCGCGCTCCGGCGCGCCGAGGCGTCCGCTCTCGCTCCCGGCAGAATCCGGTTCGTGAGAGAAGCCACCCTGCGCGCCGATCCCGAGACCGGGCAATTCTCCTTCCACGACCTCCCCCCGGGCCGGTATCGCCTCGAGGCCTGGACGGATGATCACCGCCACGGGACCCTCGACGCCGTCGAGATCGCGCCCGGCGCCGAACAGGAAGCGGTTGAACTGCGGATTTTCAGCGGTTGGGCCCTCACCGGGCGGGTCGTCTCCCTACGAACCGGAATGCCGGTGGAGGGCGCCGTGGCGGCGCTTCGGACCGACTCCGATGAACCCGGGCCGCACATGGCGACGACCGACGCGTCCGGGCACTACCGGCTCGACGGAGTCGCGGCCGGCTTCCACACCCTGATCGTCACCGCGCGCGGGCACTCTCCCGCCCGCCTCGAATCGATCGAGGTGCTCGCCGCCGCCACCACCACCGCGCCGGAGATTCTCTTGCGGGAGGGCGCCGTGGTCAGCGGGCGCATCCTCGGACCCGACGGCACTCCCCGTGCGGGATTGAGCCTGACCCTTCAGTCCGCGGACCTCGGTGGAACCCTCCGGGCGGCCACGGACGAGAATGGGACGTTCCGCCTCGAGAACGTGGCCGCCGGGTCGTGGCTCCTCGAGTTCTCCGATCCGCTCTCCGGCCCCGGCGGACGGAAGGTGGAGCGCCTGCTGCTCGTGCCGGAGCAGGGAGAAGTCGAGATCGACATGGGGACGGGGGCCGGCGCCGCCCTCGCAGGGCGCATCACGGCGTCCGCGTCCCCCCTGCCGCACGCCCGTGTCCGGGCCATGAGGCTCTCCGGCTCCCTCCGTCGCGAGCGCACCCTCGTCACCACGCAGGCCGACGAAAACGGCCACTACCTTCTTCCGGACCTGTTGCCGGGGGATTACCTCGTCTTCGTCCTGCCCTCCGGCTCCTCCCTGCCGCCGGCCCGGTTCGAGGTCTCCGTGCCGCCGGGCCCCCTCACGTTCCGCGATCTCGTCCTGCCCGATGCCGGAATCGAGGCGCGCGTGGAGGATCTGGAAACCGGCCTGCCGGTATCCGGCGCCCGGCTGGTGCTCGAACGCGAGGCCTCCGGCGCGGCGGGGACCTTCCTCGAACTTCTCGGCGGCGTGGTGGGGGAAACGGAGACGGATCAGGAGGGGATCGCCAGGTTTCCAGCTCTCCCTGAAGGGTCGTATCGCATCGCGGCCTACGCCGAAGGCTTCGGGCAGGGCCTCACCACCGGGATCCGGATCACCTTTGGCGCCCTGACTCCCGTCCGCGTCATGCTTCCCGCCGCGGGAGCCGTAACCGGAAGCGTGGTCGACTCGATGGGGGAGCCTGTGGGCTCCGCCACGATCACGTTCCTGGATGCCCGCGGACTGCCCGCCACCTCCCCGGTCCGGTGGCCGGTCAATGCGAACGGGACCTTCCATGTGCCCACTCTCCGAACGGGGCGCTATACGCTTCACGTCACCGCACCGGGGTACTCCACGCAGGATGTTCCTGAAATCGAAGTGTTCCCCGGAGGAAAGCCCGAGATTCGGGTCGTCCTCGGGCGCGAGAGCCGCATCCGGATCACCGTCTTCGGCCCCGGCGGCGCCCGGGTGACCGGCGCCCGTATCTCGGTCACCGATTTCTGGGGCCGTGCGGTCCCCTTCCCGGCGTCCCACATCGGACTCCTTGCGCCCTACCGGGATCCAACCCTGACCGATGAAATGGGGCAGGTGCTGCTCGCCGGTCTCGGGGCCGGGATCTACACCGTGAGGGCCACGCTCCCGGGCCACGCCGGCGATCCCGCCCGCATCCGGGTGCTGGCGGGAGAACTCGTCCAGGGAGCGGTGGTCCTGCTTCCGGTGGACAAGGGGCGCTGACAAGGGGTATTTTTCCCCGAACCTTCCTTACCTTCGTCCGTTAGCAGCATCCATGGTGGTGAATGCCCGAGTCGGACTCCGAGTTGATGGAGCGCTATCGTGATGGCGATGAAGACGCCCTCCCGATCCTGGTGCAACGGTTCCAGCGGCCGCTCGTCAACTTCTTCTATCGTCTTACGTGGGACAGGTTTGCCGCCGAGGACTATGCCCAGGAGGTCTTCCTTCGGCTGATCAAGGCACGCGCCTCGTACCAGCGGAGAGCGAAGTTCTCCACGTACCTGTACCGGATTGCGAAGAACTACTGGATCGATCGTTATCGAGAAAGGGTGTCGGCGCCAAAAGTGACTTCCCTGAACGCCACGATCGGAAGCGACGAGGGACGCGGCCAGAGCCTCGGCGATCTCGTCGAAGGCCGATCACCCGCTCCGGCGGAGGAGTTCAAGCGAAAGGAAATCCGCCGACGCGTGAAGGACGCGGTAGCCCAACTGCCCGAAGAGCAACGACTGGTGTTCGTGCTCTCCGAGAACCAGGGGCTGAAGTACGCGGATATCTCCGAGGTCATGGAGATCCCCGTGGGCACCGTGAAGTCCAGGATGCACGCCGCTATGCGGCGCCTCCGGGAATTACTGAAGGATCTGGGCGATGAAGCGTGAGATCGACTGCACCGGCATCGATGCCGAACTGACGGCGTACTCGCAGGGCGAGCTTGCCGAGGGTGCGCGGGAAGAGATCGAACTGCACCTTCAGGACTGCGCCGGCTGCCGTGACGCTCTCGCTGAGATCCGCGGCGTCTTCAGCATGGCCGCCGAGGTCGAGGACCTGGCGCCCTCCCCGCGCTTCAAGCGCGCCGTCTCCTCCCTCCTTGCGCGAGAGCTTTCTCCCGACGCCCTCCCCGAGACCCTCGGCTTCCGGATCCGCTCGGCCTTCGCCTTCCTCGTACACCGTGCCAGGGTCTCCCCACGGTTCCGCCTGGCCGCCATCTCCGTCGGGGCGCACGCGGTCCTTCTGCTCCTGGTTTCCTTCGTCGTGCTGCCGCGGATCGCAAATCCGGTGACGCCCGTGGTCCAGATCCAGCCCGACGGGACCTTTGAGACCGTCAAGGGGCCCGTCCCGCCGGAGATCGCCTTCGGTCCCGACGAAACGGAAATGGAGTTGCCCCTGGCGCAGCCTCTTCCGGACGAACACCTCGTGCACGGAGCGCCCACGGCTCGCTTCCCGAACACGCTCCCGCTGCAGCCTCCGGCCCGGCCCGCCCGTTACCAGCCGTTTTCCGGGCTCTTCTCCAGCGCCCTCCTGACATCCGGCGTGAAGGAGCGCCGCCTGGCGAGCGTCTCGCCCGGTGCCGACCGCACCATGGCGGCCATCGGGAACTCCCTCGATTATCTGGCCGGGGCGCAGGAAGCCGACGGCTCCTGGCCGGCGTCGGAACGCAGCCCGACCTACCGCACCGGGGTCTCCGCCACAGCCCTCCTGGCCTTCCTCTCCGATGGCCACAGCCAGACTCGCGGAGATGCGAAATGGCAGGCCGTCGTCCGAAAGGGGATCGGCCGGCTGATGGCCGACCAGGTCCGGACCGGAAAGCTGAAGGGCCTGCTCTCACCGGCCGAGGGTCACTACAACTACAACCACGCCCTGGCTACACTGGCCCTGGTCGAGAGCTGGGTCATCGACCGGCGCCGTCTTCCCGCGACGCGAGCGCGCCAGCTTCGCGTCGCCATCGGGGATGCGGTGGCCTTCATCGTGAAGACCCAATCCACGGAAGGGGCCTGGCGCTACCAGTTCCCGGTGGAAGGTTCCTCTGAAAGCGACACTTCGGTGTCCATCTTCGAGGTCATGGCCCTCGCTTCCGCCCGGCAGTCCGGCTTCGAAGTCCCGGGACCGGCCCTCGACGGTTTCACCAACTGGCTGAAGAAGGTCACCGGGAAGAACGGGGTGGTCGGTTACCAGCGACGAGGGGATCGGGACGCGGACCCGCGCACCCTCACTGCGGGCGCGCTGTTCCTCGAGGAGTTCCTCGGCCTGGCCGCTCCGCTCCGCGACCGTCAGGCTCGACTCGTGCTGGCTGACCTCGAGGACCCGGAGGGTCCCGCCGCCCACGACGGCCTGCTCCGCTTCTTCTCGGCGCACGCCTTCAGGCTGCGGGGTCAGAACGTTCTGACGCTCACCGCCCCCGGCATTCTCGACACCCAGCGACCCGATGGTTCCTGGGGCGCGGCCGAGAGTGAAGATCGCCACGCCGTCCACGCCGGCGACGTCTTCATGACCGCCCTCAACTCCCTGACGCTCAGTTCCGCCTATCGCTGGGCCATCTAGTCTCCCGGAGCCCAGGTTCAACCTGCATTTGAGGGCCGCTGCATCGCGCCCGCGGTGTCCATCGTGCGACGAACGCGGGCTCCACTGGCCCGGGGTTTGCTACCCCACCCCGCAAGAACGGTATGCAGGGCCGGCGCCCGCACTTTCATCCGGGGGGCTCGGCCGGGGGGCTCAGATGGACCATCTCGACATGAGGTTCTATGGCACCTGGCAGGGGAGAAGGATTTTCCGCGTCCTGCGAGAGGGCCGGGCGATCTTCACAGGCACGAAGGGCGAGTGCGGACGGTATATGCGCCTGCATCAGCAGAAGCAGATCCGTGACCTCGGGAATCTCTCCACGCCGCGCCGTCGCAAGGTCTTCGTGAAGCGCTACCGGGTTTCTCTCGGCCAGGCCGCCTCCTTCTGATTGACAACGGGCCTTTCGATTCCCGGATGGCCCCCGTAAACGATCCTTATCACCGCCACTGTCCCCGATGACCCGTCGATGACACCGATCCCGACGATGGGGCACCAGTGATGCGCTTCCTGCCCCTTCTCCTTCTCCCGCTCTTCCTCGCTCCGGCGATGGCGGACGACTCCGCCGCCGACGCCGTGACCACCGTGGGTCGCACACTGCTCCCTTCGGCGGATCTGGTGGGGCGCGGGCGGGTGGAAAGCGTGCAGTCCCTGACCACGGGAGTCACCCTCGCCAGGTTCAAGCTCGAGGAAGTGCTCCATGGCAGGGAGACCGGACGGTCCATCCTCATCGTCTCCCCCGATCGCTCGGAGTTTCCGGCGATCGGCCTGCCGGTGCTCTACTTCCTGAAGCGCCTCGGCCGGGGACGATACGAGGTGGGGGCGCGCGTTGAACTGGGCGGGGCCGAAGGGCCGTTTCGCCTTCAGGCGATGAAGCGCTTCCTCGAAATCGAGGCGCTCGAGAATCCGCAGCAGAAGCGACGCGAACTCCACGACTACCTCATGGGGAACCTCACCTGCGGCACCCGGTTTCTGGTCTGGAACGCCGCCCGCGAGATGGCCGGCTTCAGCCGTGACAACGCCGGGTTCTTCACCCTCGAAGACCTGATGGTCATCCGGCGGAAGAACTCCGTGACTCGCGACAAGGTGCTCCGCGATCTGCTCACCGAGACCATCGAGAACCTCTCCTCCGTGGTCGCCCGGGCCCCGGCCGTCGAGGACGCTCCCGAGGTCCCGGTCGCGCCCGAGCCCGAGCGTCCGTCGCTGCCTCCCTCCGAGGAATTCAGGAGTCTGGAGGGCGCGTGGAGAAAGGGCGGTCTGTCGCGCGAGGATCGGCGCGTCGTGATCCTCGCGGTCAGTACCCGCCATCTCCGCCACGCCGGACCGATGCTCCTCGACGCGTTGACGGATCCCGATCCGGAGGTCCGCCGCCTGGCCGCCCTCAATCTGGGCGAGGCCGGATACGAGCCCTCCGCCGATCCGCTCTTCCTCAGGCTGGGCACCGAGCAGGAGAAGCGCGTTCTGGCCGCCGTCCTCCAGAGTCTCGGCGTCCTCAAGGTCGAGAAGGCCACGACCGAGATTTCCCGGTTCGCCCGCGACCCTGAACTGACCCGGCCGGCCGTCTTCGCGCTGGCCCGGATCGGCACCGGGAAGGCCCTCGATCTCCTGAAGGAGACGCGTTCCGCCCTCGAGGGGCAGACGGGCGCGGCCGGCGAAATCCGGACCCTGATCGACTTCCTCCTTTCAGATGATTTCCGGAAGCAGGAAGAGGCCCTCGAAAAGATCCGGCGCCGGCGCCGGTGAGGGCCGCCTTGCCCGTTCGAGAACCCGACCGATCACGGCCGAAATCCGTGCCCGGGCGAGTTGCCATCCGTGCTAGCCTGCCGGGAAGATGAGAATCGCACGCCTGATCCTGCCCATCCTGCTTGTCCTTCCCCTGCTCGGCAGCGTCGCCGACGCGGAAGAAATCCGCTTGACCCTGCGACAGGCGCTCGAGCGAGCTCTCCTGGCCGCACCGGAGATCCACGAAGGCCGCTACGGCCCGCCCATCGCGGAGACCTTCGTGCTCGAGGCCCGGTCGGAGTTCGACCATCTCTTCACCTTCCGCACCGCCGGCGGTAGCAGCGTGATCCCCTCGTCCTCGGCATACGACGGCCTGGACGAGATCAAGGAGCAGACGTTCTCGGCGGGATTCGGAGTCAATCAGAAGGTCCGCACCGGCGGCGTCTGGGGCCTCGAGTTCCAGACCGACGACTTCCTGACCGACAGCCGCTTCTACACCATCCGACCGCAGTGGCGAAACGCCCTTACCTTTAGGGTCGAGCAGCCGCTCCTGCGCACCGCGGGGACGGAATACGGCGATGCACCCACCCGGATCGCCGAAGCGGGGCAGCGCAGCGCGGAGCAGTCGTATCGGGGTCTGGTGAACTCCGTGCTCGCCGCCGTGGAGAAGAGCTACTGGACGCTGGTCTTTCAGCGGGAAGACCTGGCGGTGCGGCAGCAATCGCTCGAACTGAGCCAGGAGCTCTTGCGCATCAGCCGGCGGCGGCTGGACGCCGGGTCCGGCACCCGGATCGACGTGGTCCAGGCCGATGCCGGCGTAGCCGAAAGGGAGAAAGAACTCATCCTCGCCAACGCGAGGGTCAAGGACGCCCAGGACGCGCTGCGGGCGTTTCTCTACCCTTTCTCCGCCGAACCGGAGCGTGAGGTGACCCTCGTCCCCGTCGAGCCGGTGGGGGAGGCGGAGGAAGGGGTCGAAGGGACGCTGCCCGAGCGCATCCAGACCGCGTTCGCTTTCCGCCCCGACCTGCTCGCGCTCCAGGAGGAACTCGAGGCCGCCGGACTCAAGGTCATGCGCTCCGAGGACGATCTGCTCCCGCGCCTCGACTTCTTCGGCTCGGGTGCGCTGACGAGCCTGGACGACAATTTCCCCAACGCCACCAGCGATCTCTTCGACGGTGACTTCACGCGCTGGGAGATCGGCCTCTCCCTCGAACTGCCTCTCGGCAACATGGCGGCGGAAGCCCGGAACCGGCGGGCGATGCTGGAGCGCTCCCGCTACATCGCCAGCTTCGAAACGATGAAGAACCGCGTGGTCCTCGATGTTCGCGTCGCCCTCAGGCGGGTGGACACGGCCAGGCAGGAGATCGGCGCCACCCGCCGCGCCAGCGCCGCAGCCAAGGCCCAGTTCGATGCGGAAGTCGACCGCGTGCGGGCCGAGAAGTCCACCAACTACCGCCTGCTGGAGACGGAGCAGGATCTCTCTCGCGCCAAGAGCCAGGAGCTCCTGGCCAGCATCGGCTATCGCACGGCGCTCGTGAACCTCGAGGAAGCTACGGGGACGTACCTTCGGGCTCGCGGCCTTCGGCTTCCTTCGGCGCTGACGCTTCACACGCCAGAAGCTGACGAGCCGTCCGAATGACCTCCTTTGCGGAGCCCACACTGCAGAGCCGCTGACGGGCCTCTCTCGCCCCTCGCATGCCCTTCAGGTAGAGCGGCAGGCACTTCCGGAAGATGATGACGCCCCGCTCTTCGCCCTCCTCCTCGATCAGGAGCCGAAGGTGCTCCGCGAGCGTGTCCGCCCGATCCGAGCCGGAAGGCGGTGGCGGGAGTTCCCCGGTCTCGAGGAGCGCGGCCACCTGCTCGAAGAGCCAGACGTTCCCGATCCCGGCGCGGCCGATCATAACCCCGTGGCAACCCGTCTCGTCGATCATGCGCCGGGCATCCCCGGGCAGGACGATCCCCCCGTTGCCGACGACCGGGATCCCGATCTCGCTCCGAATCTCGGCGAGCAGGTCGAGGCGGGGGGCGCCGCGGTGCTTCCTGTCCTTGACGCGCGCGTGCACGACGACGGCGTCGACTCCCGAGGACTCGAGGACCTTCGCCAGGATCGGTCCCTCGATCCCGGCGGCATCCCAACCGGCCCGGATCTTCGCGGTGACGGGCACGCTCACCCGCGCCCGCACGGCCTCGGCGATCCGTCCCGCCAGCGCGGGATCCTTGAGGAGCGCGGCGCCGCCGCCGCCCTGAACGATCTTGCGCACCGGGCAACCCATGTTCAGGTCGATCACGTCGGCGCCGAGGTCCTCGAGCATCGCCGCCGCCTCGGCCATGACCGGCGGTCGTGCTCCGACGATCTGGAGCGCGCAGGGGCGCTCCTCCGGACGAACCCGGAGCGATTCGCGATCCCCGGGCTCGGAGCGCACCAGATACTCCGAGGCGACCATCTCCGCGGCGGCGAGCCCGCAACCGTGTCGTCGGGCCAGAATCCGGAAGGGCCGCGTGCTCAAACCCACCATCGGGGCCATGAGAACGGCGGAAGGAAGATGCAGCTTGCCGAGGTCAAGGGGCGCGAATACCATCCACGAATGCTCCTGAACGCGGCGACGGTAATGCTCCGATCCCCAGGATCCAAGCGAATCAACCGACACCTTGTGCTCGCCGTGCTTCTCTTCGCCGTGGGCTGCAATGGGGAGCCGCCCGCGCCACCGGTGGTCGCCCCTCCTTTGCCGCCCCCCGTAATCCGGCGCGAGGCGGTCGAACTTCCGGATGGAGAGCCCCGGGAAGCGGATCGCGTCGCCTTCTACCTGCGCCTGTTGTCCCGCGGCCACGAGGAGGAAGTGCGTTGGGCCTCGGGGCAGCTCCGGCTGGTCGGCGATGCCGCGGTCAAGCCCCTGCTCGACCTGCTCGAGAAGAACCTCGTGAAGAATCCCCTCCTCGCCGAGAACGTCCTGAGAGTTCTCGCGGAGCAGGTTCCCGCCCCGAAGGCCGTCGATCGGATCGCCGGGGCACGAGGCGCGAAGGACGGCCGGGTGCGCATGGATTGCGCCAGGGCGCTCGGCAACACCGGGAGCCGCGATGCGGTCGCCCCCTTGCTCGATCTGTCTTCGGATCCCCAGGATCTCGTGGCTCTCGCGGCCATCGAGTCCATCGAGAAGCTGGGCTATCAGGAGGGGGCCACGGGCCTTCTCGGCCGGTTCCCGGACCGACTGACTCCGCGCGCACTGAGCGCGGCCGTGCCCGTCCTCGCCCGGATGCTCGAGCCGGATACGGCCACATCGTTCCTCACCTCGACCTTCGAGCTTCCGGATGTCGGCCTCATTCTGACGGCCGGCGCGGAACTGATCGCGATGGACCGCGAGGCGTGGCTCCCCCGGGTGCGCGAGAAACTCGCGCCGCTGCTCACCTCCGAATTCCGCGAGCCCGCTCGCGAGGTCCTGGCTCGGGGAGCGGATCCCGAACTCCTGCCCGACCTGCTCCGGGAGGCGGCATCGGACAACCCCGGCGAGGCCCTCGGTGCCATCTGGCGACTTCCCCACTACCGGCAGGAGGCCGCCATCCAGGCGTTGTGGAAGGCCGCCCTCGGCAAGAACCCGAACCTCCGGCGTGAAGCCTTCAATGCCCTGATCGACGCGGGCGAGGACAAGGCGCTCGAGCGCCTGGTGGGCCTCCTTCAGAGCCCGGAGCCCGCCGATCGCAACCTGGCCGCCCTCGTCCTCGCCGCCCGCCCCGGCTATCCCTCCGGCCCTGCGATGGCGAAGGCCCTCGAGATCGAGGAGGAGCACGAAGTGCGGCTTAGGCTCGCGGTCGGCGTGGCTCTTCTCAGGTACGTCGAGGGGTCGACGGCCATCGCTTCACTACTGGCCCGGGAGGAGGAGCAGGTTCCGTCGCTGGCGGTCACCGCCAACACCGCGGCCACCGCGCTCTACAATCTGGGCGCCCTGTCGCCAGGGGCCCTCGCGAAGATCATTCAACTCGCGGCGAGCGAGAGCGCGGCCATACGGATGAATGCGGCGCGGGTCCTCGGGCGGGTCTGCTCGGGCCCGGAGGTGACGAAGGCTCTCCGGACCCTGATTTCCGATCCGGTGGCCGATGTGCGCCGGCAGGCGATCGAATCCTGGCTTATGCTCGAAAAAGCCGACGTGAAGGTGCTTCTCGATCGATACGCATTCGAGACTGATGACGACATCGCCGATCGCCTGCGGCGAATCATCCGACAACTCGTCCACAGGTGGCCGCAATGAGGTTTCTCGCGCTGCTCCTTCTCCTTCTCACACTGGCCGGGTGCGCATCCTCGGCCTCCACCGAGGACGAAATGCTGATGGGGACCGCGGACGCCGCGATCTTCCTCTCCGACAGCGCAGAGACCGTGTTCTGGGACTTCCCGAAGATATTGGTCTGGGATGCACCGAAGGGCCTGCTCTACGATCTGCCCCGGGAGGGATACCTCTCCCTGAGCGGCAAGCCGGCCCAGGTGGAAGCCCTGATCGAGGTCCTCGAAGCCGGGGAACTCCCGATCGAGAAGCAGGTCGCCATCTCCGAGGAGTTGCAGTCGATCACCGGGTTGCCGCTGCAGTCGGTGGAGTCCTGGCAGGCGTGGTGGTCCAGAAACAGCGAGCGGCCGGCCGGTGAGTGGACGGCGGACTTCACCGCTTCACGAATCGAGCTTCTGACCTCGCCGGACTACTTCCACCGTGCTTCGGCCATCGAGGACCTGCGCGCGATCTACGGCACGACCCTCGGCTACGACCCCAAGTTTCCGGCGGAGGATCTCCGGGTCTCGGCGGAAATCTGGCGGGAACGCTTCCTCGCCAGGGAGCTTCCGGCGCCCGCACCGGGCCCGTTTTAGTCTCAGGTCCGGCCTCAGACGGCCGATACAGACCTGATGGATCATCTCGAGATCTTTTCCCAGGCGATCAGCAGCGGCGCGTCCGACCTGATCCTCACCGCGGGCGAACCGCCGATCATTCGCGTTCACGGCAATCTTCAACCTCTCGCCGGTTGCGAGCCGGTCTCGGCGGAGGGCTGCCGGAAGTTCTTGTATGGGCTGCTTCGGGAAGAACAGATCTCGCGTTTCGAGAGGGAGAAGGAACTCGACTTCTCCATGAGCATCCGCAACCTCCAGCGCTTCCGGGGCAATGCCTTTCTGCAGCGGGGCGCCGTGGGGGCCGCCTTCCGTCCGATTGCCAACACGATCCCCAAGCTCGAGGACCTGGAAATCCCCCGCACTCTGGAGCAACTGGCTCTCTCGCTGCAGGGCCTTCTCCTCGTCACCGGACCCACGGGCGCCGGGAAAACGACCACGCTGGCGGCGCTGATCGATTCGATCAACCGCAAGCGCAAGGCGCACATCATCACGATCGAGGATCCGATCGAATACGTACACCGCAATCAGCGCTCGATTATCGAGCAGCGCGAGGTGGGGGAGGACACGCACGGTTTCGCCACGGCGCTCCGGCACTGCCTGCGGCAGAGCCCCGACGTGATCCTGATCGGTGAAATGCGCGACCACGAGACGATATCCACCGCCGTGACGGCCGCGGAGACCGGACACCTCGTCATGGCAACGCTGCACACGAATGACTGCGTCCAGACCATCGACCGGATGATCGACGTCTTCCCGCCGAACCAGCAGTACCAGATCCGGAACCAGTTGGCGTCGAGCCTGCTGGCGGTGTTCAACCAGCGCCTGCTCCCGAGAGCCGACCGTGTGGGGCTCATCGCGGCCTCGGAGCTGCTCGTGGCCAACACCGCCGTCCGCAGCCTGATCCGCGAAGACAAGACCCACCAGATCTGCTCCGCCCAGGAGACCGGTTCCCGGGACAACATGTACACGATGGACCAGTGCCTGAAGCAGCTCTTCCGCCGGAGGAAGATCTCCCTCGAGGAGGCCCGCCGCCGCGTGCGCAACCCCCGCGAATTCGACAAGTTCGTCTCGTAGGGTCGACACGCGTTCATCGAGGACAACGTCCGCTCAATCCGGTTTTCGCTGTACCGCCCGTAGATTAAGGCCCGCAACGGATTTGCGCCGTTTGGTATCCTCATTGCATGGACTTTGATCGGTTTTTAGTCCTGCAGGGAGGATCTCGTTGACGGACACCTCGGTCGATCTATCCGGCGAGCGCCGCTACAAAGGCGGCGATCGGCGCAAGCGTCCCACCTCCCCGTTCAGCCGATATGCCTTCATCGGGCGCCGGTCGGCGGCCCGGCGGTCGGGCGAGGGCACCAACATCTACGTCGACCGTTACAGCGGCCGCGTCATGGCCGTGCTCCTGCTCATCGCCGGTCTGTGCATCCTGGACGCGCTGTTCACGCTGCTCTATCTCCAGCGCGGCGGGGGAGAGATGAATCCCCTCATGGATGCTGCGATCCAGGCCGGAGTCATCCCGTTCATCGTCATCAAGTGCGGTCTGACCTTCGCCGGCATCACCTTTCTCTGCCTTCACAAGAACTTCCGCTTCGTCCGCGTGATCATGGCTTCGGTGCTGGTTCTCTACGTCGCCCTGATGGTCTACCACTACTACGTCGCATCCATTATCTGACGCGCCACCGACTCCCGGCTCCCCGGCTCGCCGGGTCAGCGACTTTGACAGGCCTGCAGACTCGCATATCATGGAACCGGCCGCGGATGGGGCCCGCCGCCGGGGTGCTCTCTTGTCGAAGCCATTTCTCGGTCCTTCCCTGCTCTTCCTCTTCCTCATCCTTCTCTGCGGATGCGGCGGCGGAGGAGGGGGAGCCTCCTCGTACACACCGCCGGCCTTCGCCGTCTCGGGCAGCTATCCACTGAACGGCAACCTGTCGGTAGCGGTCGACTCCAAGGTCATCGTCACCTTCACGCGCTCGATCGGGTCGGTCATCGAGATCAGGGACAACATGACCCTGGCGGTGAAGACCTCGGGAGCGGTGATCGACGGGACCTACACCCTCTCGGACAGCGGAGAGGTGGCCACGTTCGTGCCGGAGGAGAATCTGAGCGAGTTGACCTGGTATGTCCTCCGCATCGGCAGGGAGATTCGTTCCGGAACCTCCGACACCATGGCCGCCGACTACGTCTCGAGCTTCCGCACCGCCGAGGGCAACGGCACCGAACCGCCTCCGCCGCCGCCGGTGACGACTCGCATCCTGCGGGAGTTGGAGGAAATGCAGGTCGGCAGGTCGAGCCACGTTTCCGTCCTCCTGCCGGATGGGGACGTCCTCCTCGCGGGGGGCTTCGCCACGGCCTATACGGTCACCGGCACCACCGAGATCTTCGACACCGACATCGAGGAGTTCACGCGCGCTTCGGGAAACATGGTCGAGGGCCGCGGATACGCCGCCGGGCTCCTGCTCGGCAACGGCACGGTCCTGATCACGGGTGGGGTGGTGGGCGCCTCCGCCGTTGAAACGAACACCACCGAGATCTACAACCCCCTGAACCGCATCTTCGGCGCCGCCGGGCAGATGATCGACGCCCGGGCGTTCCACACCATGACGCTCCTCGACGACGGCCGCGTGCTGATCGCGGGGGGAACCGTCCCGACCAGCACCGGGACCTACTCCTCGAGGAAGTCGGAGATCTACAACCCGTCCACCGGCGCCTTCACGGCCTTGCCCGACATGGCCGTCTACCGGGCCGGACATACGGCGACGAAGCTCGACGACGGCCGCGTTCTGCTGACCGGCGGAAACGGAACGGACACCACGGCCGAGATCTTCGATCCTGCGACCGACACCTTTACCTCGGTCGGAGGAGCCATGCAGAGCCCCCGGCGCGGGCATGTGGCGGCGCATCTCGGCGACGGCGTCGTCGCCCTGAATGGCGGCGGGCAGCGCACCGGCGAGTACTACATTCCGGCCCAGGACCTTTTCAGACCGGCGAACGCGTATCCGCTCTACGATCGCACCGACCACACCATGAACTGGACGCAGTCCGGAAAGCTCCTGCTCGTCGGGGGATCCTACTGGAGCGGGAACGTGATCTTCTTCGGAAGCACGATGGAGTACTTCGATCCCCGGACCGGCACCTTCCAGCCCTCCCAGCTTCCCCTGCCCATCCCGGTGACCCGGCACCGGGCCACCAACCTCGCGGACGGTCGTATCCTCATCACCGGGGGATCCAACCTCGCATCGAACCAGCCCGAGCTGTCGCAGGCCCTGATCTACGAGGAAATCGTGGACTGAGCCGCGGCGCCGGCGCCCTGCCGACCTTCCCCTCTCTCTGCAGCCCGGGGCACCCGGCCGCGAAGCTGAATTCCGACCAAAAAGGCCCGGCACGGTAGGTCGGAATTGCATGACGCACCACACTACCGGCGGGGCTGGGCGGCTCGCCGGGCCTCGACCTTCTCCAGGTAGCTGATGGTTCGGGAGGCGGACCTTCTGATCGCGGCGTTCTGCTCGGTTTCCTGGATGGTCCGGAGGGCGGGGATCGCGTCGGCGCTGCCGATGATGGCCAGGGACTTGATCGCCTCCATGCGCACGGATCGGTTTCCCTCGTAGAGGGCGACCTGGGAGATCGAGCCGACCGCGCGATCGTCCTTGATCTGGCCCAGCGTCCGGAGGACCTGGGTCCTCAGGCGGGGGTCGGAGGACCGCGAGAGGCTCTCCGCGAGGACCGGGACCGCCTCCTTGCTCCGGATGTCCTTCAGGCTCTTCCAGCCGATGCCCCGTTCGAAGCCGTCGGAGGAGGCGGCGTACTGGAGCACCGTCTCCGCGCCCTGCGCTCCGCCCAGTTGGGAGATGGCGGCGAGCGCGAACTGCTTCGTCCTGCGGTCGGTGGTGCTGCCGAGCACGCGCAGCAGGGGGTCCGTGGCCGAGCCGTTCCCGGTGAGCAGCAGGTTCTTCAGGGCCACCTCCTTCAGCTGGGCGTTCTTCGTCTCCGCCAGGAACGAGACGAGGCCGGTGACCGCATTGTCGTCTCCCTGCTTGCGGAGCACCGAGAGAGCGCGCTTCATCGCCGCCGCGTCCTTCGAACTGCCGAGGAACGCCAGCACGCCATCCGTGACGTCGTCACCGCCGATGCGTTCGAGGTGGGCGAAGAGGAGGTTCCGAAGACCGAAGTCCTCCTGCTGCTCGAGGGCCGCGAAGAGCGTCTCGAGGTCCTCCGGACCGAGCTTCGTCCCGTCCGCCGTGAAGGTAGCCATCAGGAACGCCAGCACCTGGCCGGTGTCGGACAGATCCAGACCCGCCTTCAACGTGTCGACGATGGGGTCGCGCCCGATGGACGCCCCCTCGGCGGCGACCGCCGCACTCCCCTCGATCGACCCGGCGGGATCCACACGCTCGGTGGTCTCCGGGGCGGCATGGCGCGCGTCCTGATCCCGAAACCACCGCGCGCCGTCCTCGCCGGAGAGTTCAGCCAGCAGCCCTTCCTCGTCGTCCCCGGGGAGATCGGGCGGGGGCAGGGCGTAGTCGTTCTCACCCTCTTCCCAGTCGATCACCGCGGGGGCGCGGTCGGACAGATAGGGGATCGGCACTCCCAGCGAATTCAGCACGACCAGGGAAACCGCTCCGACCGCCAGGAGACCGCCGCAGAGGAAGAGCCGTTCCACCCAGTTCATGGTCGTCAACCCGCGGGATCGGCCTCCGGTGGCGGCAATTCGCCTTCCTCGCGCCGGGCGCGGAGCCAACCCCGCAGATAGAGCCAGAGCGCGATGAGGAACACCGGGATGGAGATGAGCTGGGAACTGGAAAGCGAGATGCCCCCGCCCACCTCGTAGAGCCCACGCCCGGTGTCACCGCGGAAGAGTTCGATGATCGATCGCCCGATGGCGTAGAGCATCAGCGACAGGTAGACCACCTGGCCGTGGAACTTCCGGCGCGAAAGCACCCAGGAGGTGATCAGGAAGAGGGTCAGGCCGTTCAGGGACATGTAGAGCTGCGAGGGGTGGATCGGCACATCGATCAGCCCGGAGGGGATCTGGGTGTCCTCCATCATCGGGAACGCCAGCCCCCAGGGGGCGTCCGTCGGGCTTCCGAAGTCGTCACCGGCGGACAGGCAGGCCCAGCGGCCGATGAAGAGCGCGAAGGCCACCGCCACCATCAGCGCGTCGCCGAGGTCCATGACCTTCATGTTCTTCGACCACAGGTACCAGATGCCGAAGGCCGCCGAGAACAGGAGCCCGCCGTACCAGACGATGCCGCCGTCCCAGACGTAGAAGATGGCCCGGATCGGGGACTCCACGAATGTGGCGCGCCCGGAGGGCGTGGTGCCGATCCAGAAGAGCCGCGAGCCGAGGAAACCGATGATCAGGAGCCAGAACGCGAGGTTGAAGACGAAGTCCGAATCCTCCCGTCCATGCTCCTTCATCACCCGCCGCCAGATCAGGTAGTAGTAGAAGCCGATGACCGCGTCGGTCCCGAGAACGCAGAGGACCTTGGTCGGCCACGGGATGGGTATCACGATCCACAGCACCCGGTTGCCCAGGAGGAGCCATATCAGGCGCCCGAAGGCCTTCGTGAGAGACGTCTCCGCGGCGATCGCCGGGTTCTTCATATTCGCCCAGCGCCACTGCACCCACAGGGTGGAGAAGAAGAAGGCGGTGATGATGAACAGGCCGAACAGCCGGACCGGCAGTGAATCCCCGAGCATTCCCTGCAGGAAGCCCGGTACCGGGATCTTGAACAGAATGGGATGCATCCGCTTCTAGCCCTTCCAGGTCAGGCGCGGCTCGCGGGCCGCCCGAACCTCATCCAACCGGGTAACCGGCATCGTATGTGGCGCCGAAGTCAGAAGCTCCGGCTCCTCCTCGGCCTCCCGGACGATCTGCTTGACGGCAGCGGCGAAGGCCTCGAGTTCCTCCTTGGCCTCGGTCTCGGTCGGTTCCACCATCCAGCACTCGTGAACAATGAGCGGGAAGTACGTGGTGGGGGGGTGAATGCCGAGGTCGAGAAGACGCTTGGCGGCTTGCATGGCCGGCCGCTCCGGCAGGTTCGGAAGATTGTCGAGCGTCGCCACGAACTCGTGCATACAGAGCCGGTCGTACGGGATCGTGAGGATCTCCCCGACCAGCTTCCGGAGGTAGTTCGCGTTCAGGACGGCCATGTCCGCGATGCGCCGCACACCCTCTTCACCGAGAATACGCAGGTAGCAGTAAGACCGGAGGATGGCGCCCACCGAACCGAAGAAGCCGCGCACGCGGCCGATCGACTTCTCGCGGTCGTCCACCAGGCGGTAGCCCTCGCCCTCCTTCACGAGGACCGGGGCGGGGAGGTACGGCTCGAGCTCCGGGGAAACGCCGATCGGCCCCGAGCCCGGTCCCCCGCCGCCGTGCGGCACGGCGAAGGTCTTGTGCAGGTTCATGTGCATGGCGTCCACGCCGAAGTCGTACGGGCGCGCCCGGCCGAGGATGGCGTTGAAGTTCGCCCCGTCCATGAACAGGAGCGCCCCGGCGTCGTGGAGAATTTTCGCGATTTCGACGATGTTCTCTTCGAAGAACCCCAGCGTGTTCGGGTTCGTGATCATCATCCCGGCCGTCTTCTCCGAGACCCGGGCCTTCAGGACCTCGATGTCCACCAGGCCGCGCTCGTTGGACTTCAGCTCCACCGGCTTGAAGCCGCACAGAACGACCGAGGCGGGGTTGGTGCCGTGGGCCGAGTCGGGGATCAGGATCTCCGTCCGCCCCTCTCCGCCGTGGTCGCGGTGCCAGGCCTTGAAGAGCATCAGGCACGTCAGCTCGCCGTGAGCGCCGGCCGCGGGCTGCAGGCTGACCGCCGGGAAACCGCTGATCTCCTTCAGCATCTCCTGTGTGTCGTAGAGCATCTCGAGGAGCGGCTGGATCGTCATCTCCGGCTGATAGGGGTGAACCCGCCGCACCACCGGGCTCTTGATGAACTCCTCGTTCACCTTGGGGTTGTACTTCATGGTGCAGGAGCCGAGCGGATAGTAGTGCGTGTCGACGCAGAAGTTCTTCTGGGAGAGCCGGGTGTAGTGACGTGCGAGGTCGACCTCGGTCACTTCGGGAAGCTCGGGCGCGCTCTTCCGGAGGAAGGCCGCGGGGATCGCGTCCTCCATGGCCAGGTCCCCGACATCCGACTTCGGCAGGCGCACCGCCCGCAGACCGGGCTTCGACCGCTCGATCAGGAGTCGCTCTTCGATGATCATGCTTGACCTCCCGCCGCGACGGTCTCGAGAGCTTCGGCCAGGGCGTCGATCTCCTCGCGGGTCTTCTTCTCCGTCACCGCCACGAGAAGCTGGTTCTCGCGTTCCGGATACCATTTCGAGAGCGGCACGCCCGGTTGGATCCCGAGGGGCCACAGGTCGCAGGCGATTTCGCTCGCCGGACGCGGACACTCGAGGACGAACTCCTTGAAGAACGGAGCGTCGTGCGCCAGCTTGAACCCCGGGATCGCCGCCAGGCGCTTCGCGGCGTAGTGGCTCTTGCGGACACAGAGCTCCGCCACTTCCTTCAGGCCTTCCGGTCCAAGCGCCGCCAGGTAGATGGCCCCGCGAAGCGCGATGATGCCCTGGTTCGTGCAGATGTTCGAGGTGGCCTTGGCCCGGCGGATGTGCTGCTCCCGGGTCTGGAAGGTCAGCACGTATCCGCGCCGCCCCTCCGTGTCCAGCGTCTCACCGACCACGCGTCCCGGCACGCGGCGGATGTACTCCATCTTGGCGCCGAAGAACCCGAAGTAAGGGCCGCCGAAGAACAGCTCGCCGCCGAGCCCCTGCCCCTCGCCGACGCAGATGTCGGCGTCGTACTCGCCAGGCGCCGTGAGGACACCCAGGGAGATCGGGTCCACGCTGGCGATGACCAGGGCGCCGGCCGCGCGAGCCGCGGCCGAAAGCGCGTGGACGTCTTCGAGGTGCCCGAAGAAGTTCGGGTTCTGGAAGGCGACGCAGGCCGTGTCGTCGTCGAGTGCGTCCTCGAGCGCCTTGAGGTCGGTGACGCCGTCGAGAGCGGGAACCACCACGAGCTCGTTGTCGATGTTCTCGAGGTAGGTCCGCACCGTGGCGAGGTGCTCCGGATGCACGGATCCCGACACCACCACCTTCCGGCGGCGGCGCGCGATCGAAGCGGCCATCATCACCGCCTCGGCCAGGCCCGAGGCGCCGTCGTACAGGGAGGCGTTCGAGACCTCCATGCCGGTCAGCGCGGCGATCATGGACTGGTACTCGAAAATCGCCGTGAGCATGCCCTGGCTGGCTTCCGGCTGGTAGGGCGTGTAGGCGGTGTAGAACTCGGTACGACCGGCCAGGTGGTCGATCACCGAGGGGATGAAGTGATCGTAGGCGCCGGCGCCGAGGAAGGAGTTCGTCCGGTCGAGGGTCGTGGTCTCGGCCGCGGCCCGGGTGAGTTCGCGGCCTATCTCGAGTTCCGTGGCCGGCGGAGGAAGCCGAAGCTCCCCCTTGAAACGCGCCTCCTCGGGGATGGGCGCAAAGAGGTCATCGATCGTTCGGACACCGATCCGCTCGAGCATCTCGCGGATTTCGGTCTCCGTCAGGGAGATATAGGGCATCGGGTTACCTCGAATCCATCGAGAGACCGGTCAGGCCGTCGGGATGACCTTCTAGTGGTCTTCTTCGGCGAGGATCTTCTCGTATTCTTCCGCGGAAAGAAGGGTCGGGAGCTCGTCCGGGTAGCTGATCTGGAGTCTGGCCAACCAGCCCTTCCCGTAGCAGTCGTCGGCGAGATACTCGAGGTGATCGACGACGGCCTCGTTGATCTCCTCGACTTCACCGGAAAGCGGGGCGTAGACGTCCGCCACGGCCTTCACCGATTCGATCTCGGCGTAGGGGTGACCCTTCTCGGTGAGATCCGCGATCTCCGGGAGATCCACGTACACCAGGTCCGAGAGGGCCTTCACCGCGAACTCCGTGATGCCGACGACCGCGGACTTCCCCTCGATCTTCACCCACTCGTGCGACTTCGTGTACTTCAGTTCGGCAGGAACGCCCATTTCGCTACCTCTCTCGCTTGTAGAACGGCATCTCGACGACCTCGGCCGAGAGCCTCTTACCCTTGAAATCAACGTCGAACCGGCAGCCCGGCTCGGCGTACGCAACCGGCACATAGCCCATCCCGATGCTCATCTCGAGTGTGGGCGACATCGTCCCGGAGGTGACCCACCCGACCGTCCGGTCGCCGATGTAGATCTCCATGCCGGTCCGCGCAATGCGCTTCGCGTCCAGGCGGAAGCCCACTCGCTTGATGTCGATGCCCTTCTCGCGCACCGCCACGAGCGCCGCCTTCCCCGTGAACTCCGACTTCATGCTCACGCCGAACTCGACATCCGCCTCGATCGGGTTGCGATCCAGAGTCAACTCCTGGCCGTAGAGGGGCATGGCCGCCTCCAGACGGAGCACGTCGCGCGCTCCCAGACCGATGGGCTTGATACCGTGCTCCGCCCCGGACTCGAGGAGCAGATTCCAGAAACGCACCCCCTCCTCGGGAGGGATGAACAGCTCGAAGCCGTCTTCCCCGGTGTAACCGGTCCTGGAGAGAATCACGTCGACGCCCGCGACCCGGGTCCGGAGGAAACGGTAGTAGCCGAGTTCGGAGAGATCCATCTCGGCGAGGGGAGCCAGGGTTTTCTCCGAAGCGGGCCCCTGCAGCGCCAGCATGGCCTGCTCGTCCGAAACGTTGCGGACGACCGCATCGCGGCCCTCGGCGTGCGCCAGGAAGTGCTCGTGATCCCCATCCCGGTTGGAGCAGTTGACCACCACGTGCACCATCTTTTCCTCCCGATAGACGAGCACGTCGTCCTTCACCGTGCCCTCGTCCGTCAGGAGGAGACCGTACCGCGCGGCGCCGACCGGCACCGTCTTCACATTCTTGCTGACGGCGGCCTTCACGAGGTCGAGGCGATCCGGGCCGTCGACCTCGATCCGACCCATGTGCGTCAGATCGAAAAGCCCCACCTGGCGGCGGACGCAGTTCACTTCCTCGACGATGGTCGAGTACATCACCGGCATGTGGAAACCGAAGAAGTCGATCATCCGTGCACCGAGCCGGATGTGTTCATCGTGAACGGGGGTGTTGTTCATGAGGAAGTCCTGGAGTCCAAAGGCGTGTGCGGACTGGCGATTCTAGCCTTGCGAGGGGGGGAGAGAGAGATAATTCGTCGACCCCGGGGAACGCGATAAACATTGTGCCAGCTAGGGTTTCTGTCCGCTTGCACAGCCTGATAGAATCCGATCATGCCCCGCCTCGTGGTCCGTCTCCTGCTTCTCGTGCTCGCAGCGTCGTTCCTGCCGGCGCGCGCCCGGGCCGGGGACGACGCCGCCTTCGTCGAGGCATTCCGACGCGGGGGAGCCCTTTTCAAGGCCCGTGACCTGGCCGGAGCCGAGCGCGCGTTGTCGAAGGCGGTGGAAGTCTCTCCGGATCGCGCGGAGGGCTGGAACGCCCTCGCCCTGGTCGTCTACGACCGCCGCCAGAGCCGGCGAGCGGTCTCCTATCTCGATCGGGCCATCGCGCTTCAGCCCGGCTACCGCGAGGCCTGGCTCAATCGCGGGCTGGCCCGCTTCTCCCTCGGCCAGTACGCGGAGTCCCTGACGGATCTGAACAAGGTTCTGAGCTTCCCCGTCCCGGACGATCTGGTCACGGACTTCGACCTCGCGGTGCACATGTATCGCGCGAAGGTGAAGGCCGGTGAGATCTCGGTACCGTTCGAAGCCGCCCTGGCCCGGGGCCTCCTGCCGGTGGATCGTGAAGCGGCCTACGCCCATCGCTTCATCCGTCTCGCCCGCGTGCTGGCCGCGGGGCCGGGGTTCGTCCCGGCCCATTTCGACCGGTCGGTCCACTACGAAGTGGCCACGGACGACTCCGTGCCCTTCGCCCGCGTGATGGCTTTCCATCTGGAACTGGCGCTCACCGAGTACCGCCGCATCTTCCCTCCCGCGAACCCGCCCCCCGAGGGGCTCAGGTTTCGGGCGAAGATCTTCTCGGAGCGGCGGCGCTACGTCACGTATCTCACCGACATCATCCGGGACCGGGCCACCGCCGAGATTTCGGGCGGAAGCTACCACCCGGTCACCCGCGAACTCCTCCTGACCAAACACAATCGCCTCGAGGGAACCCTCCTCGTCCTCTTTCACGAGGGATTCCACCAGTACCTCGACTCGTTTCTGGCGTCGCCACCGATCTGGTTCTCGGAGGGTGCCGCCGACTTCTTCGGCGCGGCCACGGTCAAGACGAACCGCATGGTCCCGGGAGGCATCCACCCGCTCCGGATCGAGGCGCTCAGGAAGGCCCTCGCGGCAAAGGAGCCTCCCGACTTCGTAGCGCTCCTCAAGGCCACTCCGACCGAGTTCATGAACACTCGTCAGGCCAACCTCAATCTGCGTGAAGCCGTGGTCTCGCGGAACTACGCCCTGGCCTGGGCGCTCGTCCACTACCTGCTCACCGCCGACGACAAGGGGATCCTGAAGAGCTACTACGCCTGCCTGCTCGAGGGTGGCAATGCCGGACAAGCCTATCAACGCGCCTTCGGGGGCGTTGATCCGGCGGACTTGAGAGACCGGGTCCTCCGCCACGCCCGGGAAGTACTCCTCCCGTGATCGGCCGAGCGACGATTTCCCGGAAGTTTTCCCCATGAATCCCCGAATGAAAAGCCGGCGAACGCCGTACGGGGACTCTGAAATGCATGCGGAACGTCAAGCCATCCTTGCCTGTCAGAAGGGCTCACGGGACGCCTTCGGTGAAATCGTCACGCTCTACATGCGGCGAGCCTACATCGGAGCCCTGGCCATCCTCGGCAATCGCGAGGATGCCATGGACGTGTCGCAGGAGGCCTTCCTGAAGGCCTATCGCGCGATCCGGCGGTTCGACCCGGAGCGCCCCTTCTATCCCTGGTTCTATCGCATCCTGCGCAATGCCTGCTTCGACTGGATCAGGCGACGCCGGAAGCGCCCGCGGAGCGGCTTGGAGATGGACGTGCCCGACAACCGGTTCCGCCCGGAGGTCCTCGCGGCCCGTGACGAGAATCGCGAGGCGGTCTGGGCGGGGCTTTCCCGTCTCGGCGAGCGTGACCGCGAAATCCTGGTTCTGCGCCACTTTCAGCACTTGAGCTATCGGGAGATCGCCGAGGCCCTCGACATTCCTCAGGGCACGGTCATGTCCCGTCTCTTTGCCGCGCGGTCGCGGCTCCGCGGCGAGCTCGAATCCCTGATGACGCCGGAGGAGTGAAGATGGACTGTGAGAAGGCCCTTCTGCTCCTGATGGGGCATCTGGACGGAGAACTCGACGAGAAGAGCAAGCAGGCCTTGCTGGCCCACCTTGAAGCGTGCGAAGCCTGCCGGCGCGAGGAGCGGTCCTATCGGAGGCTGACGGCCATGACCGACAGCATCGCCTTCATCGAGCCGACGGAGACCGAGTGGCGCGCACACTGGCAGAGCATCTACAACCGCCTGGAGCGCGGAATGGGCTGGGTCCTCCTCTCCATCGGGTCCATCCTGCTGCTCACCTACGCCGGCTGGCACTTCATCGGCGACTTCCTCCTGAATTCGGCCTACTCGTTGTTGCTCAGACTGGGCCTCGGCATCGGCACCACGGGAGCCCTGGTGCTGGCGGTGTCGGTCGTCAGGGAGCGCATCCGGACCCTCCCCGTGGACCGCTATGAGGAGGTGAAACTGTGAGCGCGATGCTGTGGGTAACCTCCGACAACATCGAGGGGCGGACGATCCGGAAGACCCTCGGAGGAGTCAGGGGCAACGCCATCCGCGCCCGTCACCTGGGCCGCGACATTCTCGCCTTCCTGAAGAACCTGGTGGGGGGGG
>SWCD01006108.1_pt1 | contig 28745 bp, 26 predicted proteins | sample 4693011 | NCBI WGS metagenome assembly SWCD01 (sample SAMN10267278, study PRJNA491770) | bioreactor metagenome | isolation source: DHS bioreactor inoculated with marine | place: Japan: Omine Ridge, Nankai Trough | reverse complement strand
AATTCGCGAACAGCTTAGGGGTGAAATGGGTACTGCTGAAGAAGTACCATTGGCGCTACTCAAAGATTTGGTCGAAAATAGAAAAAAAACTATTCAAAAAGATATAGATCAAATTTTTCCTCGTATTGCTCAGCTCACAGAAAATGAAACAGAAAAAATTGACTTGCTGGTGAAGATCAATCAAAAAGAGTCTGTAGATAAACCTTCATTTACTTTAGATAAGAAAAAGTTGCCTCCAAAAACAGTTGAGATCTTGGCGTTATCAAAAAAATTGGTGGAAATTCCATCAGTAACAGCCAGTCCGATAGAACGATTATCTGAGGTTCAAAAAGCCTTCGTATTGATCAAAGAATATTTTGTAGAATCTGGGGTTTATATCCGTATATTTGATGACGAAAAATACCCGGCGATCCTCGCTGGTTTTACCCCTGAGGTTGTAGCGCCAGTGATGTTGTCAGGCCATTTTGATGTCGTTGAACCAGATCCAGATGATTCGCAATTTATTCCAAGAATTGAAGGAGATTATTTTGTGGGTCGTGGGACTGGGGATATGAAAACGGTGGTAGCGACCTATATGGTTTGGATGAAAGATATGCTCAAAGCAGGAGAACCTCCACCACCAGTATGTTTGCTACTGATCGGAAATGAAGAAAATGGGGAGATGGAAAAGTATGGCACCTCATTTGTTCTGGATATATTGAAAGAACAAAACGGTTATGAACCGGATTTATTTGTTGCAGGGGAACGAACGGAGATAAGCGGCGAAAATATTTGGGGAACGGTGGATATTCAAAATAGAGGACTGGCAAGAGCGGAGATCATTGCCCGGGGACAAAAAGGGCATAGTGGTGTTGCAGGAGCTCAGGTAGGGGTAGGCGAAAGATTGGTCAAGGCTCAGTTGGAGATACAAAAAATAAGTGAAAATCACTTGAAACTTGAAAGCGAGGATGGTTGGCATTCTCAAATCCGTTTCCCGTTTTTTGAGGTGGGGAAACCGGGCATATACAACATCACAGCTGAAGTTGGGATAATGGGCTTAGAAATACGATCGATTCCACAAGACAATTTGAATGAATTTAGGAAAGATATTGAAGCGTATTGCGGAAAAGAGGGATTGGAATTTGAAGCGAAAAACTTTGAAAATGGGGTTGCCTGCGATCCGAATAATCCGTATTTAAAGGCATTAGAAGCAGCGATTAAAAAGGTTTCCAAAGAAGAGCCTAAGATCGGAAGGAAATTAGCAGGGACAAGCGCTCGGTTTGCCCCCAATGGACAAGGTATCGTTTGGGGGCAAAGCGGATTAGGACCGCATGCGGCAAATGAAAGTCATTATATTCCAAGTATCCTCCCCTATTTCGAGGCCTTAACTGCATTCAGTGAAGAATTGAATAAAATGAAATGAATAAGGGATTTTAAATAAAAAAAGAGGTGTTCGATCGAACACCTCTTTTTTGCTATTAGAAATTAAAGGGGTTCAAAATGTGCAGTGAAATGGCGCATTAAGGGGGGTTGGTAAGTGATCTTATATCCTTTTAACGATTTAGGATTTTCAGCGATCTCGGCGAGAACATCAACGACATAATCCATATGGCTTTGTGTGTATACTCGACGCGGAATTGCCATGCGTACCATATCCAATTCAGGCAGAATATCTTCGCCTGTATCAGGATCGGTATAGCCAAAAGCAACGGTGCCCAATTCAACGGCTCGTATCCCACCTTGTTTAAACATCGCAATTGAAAGAGATTGGCCGGGAAGTTCAGATTGTGGGATGTGGGGGAGAAAACTTTTCGCATCGATATAGATCGCATGTGCCCCAGGTGGTTCAATGATCGGAATTCCTTTTTCAATCAATCGTTCACCCAAATATGCTGTTTGTGCTAACCGATAATCTAAATAGCTTACATCCAAAGCTTCTTTGAAACCGACTGCCATTGCTTCGAGGTCTCGTCCGGCTAACCCTCCGTAGGTATAGAAGCCTTCACGTATGATCAATTCATTTCGAACGTTCTGGAATAAGCTGTCGTCGTTCATTGCCAGGAAGCCGCCTATATTAACTATGCCATCTTTTTTAGCGCTCATTGTGGCACCATCGGCGTAGGAGAACATTTCTTGTGCAATCTCCAATGGGGACTTGTCTTCAAAACCAGGTTCGCGGAGTTTGATGAAGTAAGCATTTTCTGCATATCGACAGGCATCAATGAAGAAGGGTAAACCAAATTCATGATAGAGGTCAGAAACTTCTTTGATATTTTGCATGGAGACTGGCTGTCCCCCTCCGGCATTATTGGTAATTGTGAGCATGCCAAAGGGTATGTTTTCAGCACCAATATCCTCGATGAAAGATCGAAGTTTTTCAATGTCCATATTTCCCTTAAAATCTACTCTTTGTGAGGGATTGTAGGCTTCAGCTCTAACTAAATTTTTGGGCCGTCCCCCACGGGCACGAATATTCCCTTCAGTGGTATCAAAATGCATATTTGAGGGGATGTATTCCCCTGGTTGCACAAGGAGATTGGTTAATATATTTTCAGCTGCCCGACCTTGGTGCGTGGGTACAAAATGCTTAAACCCAAATATTTCGTCAACGACCTCTTTTAGTTTGAAAAATGATCGAGCACCAGCATAGGCTTCATCCCCTAACATTATTGCAGCCCATTGTTCATTGCTCATTGCCGAAGTGCCAGAGTCCGTCATGAAATCAATATAAATGTCCTCTGCCTTCAGAGCAAAAACATTGTAGTTTGCCTTTTTGATTGCAACTTCTCTTTCTTCGGCTGAGATCAATCGAATTGATTCCACCATCTTGATTTTGAAGGGTTCTGGGACATATCTTGGCATTTCGATTTCTCCTCATTGTTTTAATGTTATATTTTTCAACAGTATAATGTATTAAAAGATGCTCGTGAAGAAAATCATCAATAAAAATCATATAAACGAAGGATAACCATGAGTTTAGAAATTCTGACATTAACCCTTGGACCCGTTGAAACTAATGCCTATTTAATTGCGGATTCTGAGACCAAAGTAGCCATAGTAATTGACCCTGCTTGGGATGGAGAAAAAATACTAGAAGCCGCAAATCAGAAGGGATGGCGAATTAGTAATATATGGCTGACCCACGCCCATTTTGATCATTTAGGAGGGGCAGCAGTTGTGGCAGATGGCTCTAATCCGCCACCGCCCGTAGCATTACACCCTGAGGATTATTGGTTATGGCGGGAGCAGGGAGGAGCCAGACTGTTTGGAATGGATATTGACCCAGGACCTGAACCAAGCGTCGATCTTATGGATGGGCAAGAGCTATTTTTGGGCGCATACAAATTTAAAGTGTTATTTGCACCGGGGCATACCCCAGGACATGTGATGTTTTATTGTGAGACTGAAAATTTGTTGTTTAGTGGAGATGTTATTTTTCAAAACAGTATTGGAAGGACAGACTTGCCTCGTGGAGATACACAAACTTTATTGAATAGTATCCGAGATCAAGTCTTGGTATTACCTGACGAAACAATAATTTATAGTGGTCACGGCCCTCAATCTTCAATCGGTGCAGAAAAGAAATATAATCCGTTTCTCTCTTAAAGAATTAGCTCTAGAAATCAATTAAACAAAAACACCCCATTAAATTTCAATGGGGTGTTTTTATAAGAATAATTTTATTTTGCGTAATCTATTGAGCGAGTCTCGCGAACTACTGTGACCTTAATCTGACCAGGATATTGCATCGTTTCTTCGATCTGCTTAGCAACATCGCGGGCTAAGCGGGTGGTTTCAAGATCATCTAGATCCTCAGGGCGGACGATAATACGAACTTCTCGACCAGCTTGGAGTGCAAAACTTTGATTGACACCTTTGAAGGAATTGGCGATCTCCTCAAGGGATTTTACACGTTTGATGTATTGGTCAATGCTTTCACGTCTAGCACCTGGGCGGGCACCTGAAATTGCATCCGCTGATTCGACGATCACTGCTTCAATGGTTTCTTGTTCTACTTCATGGTGATGCGATTCGATGGCATTGACTACCTTTTTGGGCACACCATATCGAGCAACAAACTCACCACCAATTCCAGCGTGGGTGCCTTCAAGGTCATGGTCCATTGCCTTTCCAATATCATGCAATAGGCCACCCATTTTTGCCATTTCTACATCAGCGCCTAACTCTGCTGCAATGACGGAGGCAATTTTGGATGTTTCAACTGCGTGGTCGAGCTGGTTTTGACCATAGGAGGTACGGTATTTTAATCTACCTAAAACCTTGATCACTTCTCGGTGAAGCGTGGGCACTCCCGCATCAAATACGGCTTGTTCACCCGCTTCCAACATTACTTTATCTACTTCTCGAGCTTCTTTTTTCAAAGTTTTTTCAATGCTCGCAGGATGGATCCTTCCGTCATTGACAAGTTTTTGTAAGGTGCGTTTTGCTATTTCTCTGCGAACAGGGTCGAAGCAAGATATTGTGACTGTTTCTGGCGTATCGTCCACGATCACATCCACACCTGCAGCTTGCTCGAAAGATCGAATATTTCGTCCGTTACGCCCAATAATGCGCCCCTTCATTTCATCTGAGGGTAAAGTAACTCGAGAGGTGGTTATTTCTGAAACATGTTCAGAGGCTACGCGCTGAATGGCAAGGGATATCAGGCGACGGGCCCTTTCTTCCCCTTCATCTCTTGCTTCAGCCTCGATCTGGCGCATAATCCGGGCCATATCGCTGCGAGCTTCTTTTTCAACTTCTTTAAGTAATACTTCCCGAGCTTCGTCATTGGTCATTGTGGAAATTTGTTGAAGCCTTTCTATTACTTCACCTTGACGAGAATCTACTTCGTTTGATTTTCGGTCTAAAGTGCTTTGCCTTTTGTTAAGTACTTGTTCACGTTTTTCTAATCGATCCACTTGGGAATCGAGCTCAGATCGGCGTCTTTGTAAACGATCATCTTCGTTACTAATATTTTGTCGACGTCTTTTAATTTCATCTTCAGCTGTTTCACGAATTTGGATCGAAGTATTTTTCGCTTCCACCTCAATTTCTCGAGCAGATTCTTTTGCATCAGAAATGATGCGTTCAGCTTTTACACCTTCTCTATTATGCAGGGTATTGAGCTGTAGTTGTCTAACCAGATAGCCTAAAATTATTGCCACTACGCCAATGATTAGATAAACAATTGTTTCATTCATTTTTACCTCATTAGTTATCTTTTATTCTGCTAGGTCGGTATGGATCTCTTTCCATACTCGTTCTAAAACGATTTTTATATCGCTGTAGTTAAACCCTCGCCTAGCCAAAAACCCATTCATTTTTTTTCTATAATCTAGCCATTCGAGTTCTTTATACCGACGTGATCTTTTTATAGCTGCTCGATAGGCTAGTTCTTCTTCATTTAGATCTTTGAGTGTTTCTTCTATCGTATGGTTATTGATCCCTTTTTGTCTCAATTCAGCTCTTAATGCCCGCCGACCACGGGGACGAAATTCAGAGCGATTTTCGACCCATAAATTAGCAAAATCAGGGTCGTTAACCATTTTTCCTTTTTGTAAACGTGCAATGATCAATTCAATGATCTCAGGATCGGTATCGTGTTTTCTAAGATTTTTCCTAACTTCCTCCTCAGATCGAGGGCGGTAACTTAGAAAATTCAATGCTCTTTGTAAAGCAATTTCAATTTCTTCTTTTGATTTGATCTCAAGTATCTTTTCTTCGCTTAGATTCTGACCGGTTTTTAGCCATCCAGCAACAATACGAGAAATACCAAATGCAAACTTATTATCCAGATATACGTTTACCCTGTTCTTGTTTTTCTTTTGTACTTTAAGAGCAGTAATTTTTCTTGTCATAGGTAAACAAAAAGCCATGGAACCACTGTCAGTGGCCATGGCTGTGAATTATTGACTTGAAATACAATTAATAGAGGTCTAATAACTGTAGCAAAAAATTGCATCTATAGAATGATGATGCGAACTTTTTTATATTCCCTATGTTCGAACAAACATATGCAAAGATATTTTACTCTTTTCAAGGTTTGTTCAAAAAGCCACTCTGCCTTAAAATGTGTAGTCTTTTGACGACACCGGCATATTTATCAATTTACAGCGATGGCCGCTTTTTAATCAGCGGCATTATTATTTGCATCAGAGAAGTCTTCTTCATCTTCGAGGGGCATAACCTCGTCAGGAACAAGTGCTCCACGAACAATAACTTCTATTTCTGATGCTAGGGCTTGATTTTCTCGTAAAAAGTTTTTAGATTTTTCACGACCTTGCCCTAAACGGGTCTCACCAAATGAGTAAAATGAGCCTCTTTTATCGACAATTTCTTTCTCAACAGCCAAATCTAAGAGATCTCCCATTTTTGAGACACCTTCATTATACATTATATCAAATTCTGCGACACGAAACGGTGCCGCAACCTTATTTTTAACGACCCGGACACGGATGCGACTTCCCACAATTTCTTGACCGGTTTTAATCTTTTGGATGCTACGGACATCCAAACGGATGGAGGCATAAAACTTGAGAGCGTTTCCTCCAGTTGTCGTTTCTGGATTCCCAAACATCACACCGATCTTCTGTCTAAGTTGGTTAGTGAATATTACGGCAGTATTGGTCTGTTTGATCGCACCGGAAAGTTTTCTTAGCGCCTGGGACATTAACCTTGCCTGAACACCCATAGTTGCCTGCCCCATGTCTCCTTCTAGTTCAGAACGGGGAACCAATGCAGCAACTGAGTCGATCACGACGACATCTACCGCCCCAGAACGAACCAAGGTTTCAGTTATTTCTAAGGCTTGTTCCCCGGTGTCTGGTTGAGAAATTAATAAATTTTCCACATCAACGCCACAGCGTGCTGCATAGGTGGGATCAAGGGCATGTTCCATGTCAATAAATGCTGCTGTGCCCCCTAATTTTTGTGCTTCGGCGACGATGTGTTGGCATATGGTGGTTTTTCCTGAGGATTCAGGGCCGTAAATCTCTGTAACGCGCCCTCTTGGGATACCCCCAATGCCTAAGGCGATATCCAAGGAAAGGGAGCCGGTGGGAATCACATCGATGTTTAAAGTATGGGTTTCCCCCAGCCGCATAATTGAACCATCTCCCCATTGTTTTGTTATTTGACTTAAAGCATTCTCTAAGGCTTTTTCTTTTTTATCACTGCTCATACTATGAGTTTCCTTTAATGGGCTATATTTCTTTTAATACTTTAGCATATAACGAATAAATAAATTGGTTTTCGAACTCACAAATCATTTAAAAAAATAATCTTTAGTTTACATGATTCTAAACGTTCGAGCAAGCTTATGTATGTCTCCCAAAATCTTAATTATTGCCCAAAAAATAGGTAAATCATTTATAGGATATTTATGAATTAGGTTGTATCTTTTTACAGTTTAAACGGTTAAGATATATGGGAAAATGGTGGTTTTTTTTTAGTATAAATGACCCTGTTTTTGGGTGTCAGATACAACTTGAAAGGTCTAGACCTCCATGTCATCATATGAAATGGAGACACAATATGTTGAATTTCTATCCTAAAGGAGTAGAAAATAATGAGTAATTTGCGTAAAGAGGCTCTTGAGTATCATAAATTAGATGGAAAACCAGGGAAAATCGAAGTTATTCCGACTAAACCTATGGATACTCAACATGATCTTGCCCTAGCCTATTCTCCAGGTGTGGCTGAACCCGTGATCGATATTGACAAAGACCCTGAATTAGCATATGAATATACATCAAAGGGAAATCTAGTTGCTGTTATATCAAACGGTACTGCTATTTTGGGATTAGGAAACCGGGGAGCTTTGGCTTCAAAACCAGTAATGGAAGGCAAAGGCGTATTATTCAAAAAATTTGCGGATATTGATGTATTTGACATCGAAGTTGATCTTATGGATCCTGATGAGATCATCAAGACCGTTGCGGCGATTGCCCCCACTTTTGGCGGAATCAACTTAGAAGATATTAAGGCCCCAGAATGCTTTTATATTGAACGCACACTAAAGAAGATGCTGGACATCCCAGTTTTTCATGATGATCAACATGGGACAGCGATCATTTCTAGCGCAGGATTGTTAAATGCTCTGGAAATTGTAGGAAAAGACCTAAGTGATATAAAAATTGCTGTGTCTGGTGCTGGTGCATCTGCAATTTCCTGCGCAAATATGGCGATATTGTTAGGCGTAAAACAAGAAAATGTCTTATTGGTAGATAGCAGAGGTGTGATTTATAAGGGCCGTGAAGATGGGATGAACGAGTATAAAGACCCATTTGCGGTGGATACTGATGCTCGTGATCTTGCTGATGCTGTTCGTGGTGCAGATGTGTTTTATGGTTTGTCTGTTGCCGATGTGCTCACTGCGGAAATGGTAAAAACGATGGCGAAGGATCCTATAATTTTTGCAATGGCGAATCCTGACCCTGAGATCAATTATGACCTTGCAAAAGAAGTTCGACCTGACTCCATCGTGGCAACAGGGCGATCTGATTATCCAAATCAGGTAAATAATGTTTTGGGATTTCCATTTATTTTCCGGGGTGCATTAGATGTAAGAGCACATTCAATCAATGAGGAAATGAAATTAGCTGCTACTAAGGCTTTGGCTGCTCTCACGAAAGAAGATGTGCCAGATAGTGTGTTGCGTGCTTATGGTAAGGAAAGCATGAAATTCGGTCGTGACTATATTATTCCCACACCATTAGATCCACGAGTTCTCCTCTGGGAAGCCCCAGCGGTGGCTCAAGCTGCGATGGATACAGGTGTTGCACGCAAAACGATTGACATTGAAGAATATCGTGAACAACTGGCTCTCCGACAAGGGAAAGGCCAACAAGTACGTCACTTCATTCTTAATCAAGCATTAACTGTAAAAAACAAAGATCGCATTGTTTTTGCCGAAGGTGAGGAAACAAAAATTATACGGGCTGCCTCCCAGGTTAAAGATCAAGGTATTGGTCAACCCATTTTGATCGGTAGAAAAGATGTGATTGAGAAGAAAATTGAAGACCTCGCATTAGATTATCAGCCTACTGTTGTTGATCCCAGAAAGTTTGATAAGTTGGATGAGTATGCCCAAGCTTATTATGAGCTTCGCCAGCGAAAAGGAATCAATCTTCGGGAAGCTAGAAAAAGACTCTGGAAGCGAAATGTTTTCGGAACGATGATGGTTAAAATGGGTGATGCAGATGCATTCGTATCCGGGTTAACCTATGAATATCCTGATGTGATCCGACCTGCATTGCAAATTCACCATACTTCTCCTGATGCCCGTCGAGCAGCTGGCGTATATATCATGATTGTGGATGACAAGGTATATATATTCACAGATGCCACCGTCAATATTGATCCGACATCAGAGGATCTGGCAGAAAGTGCATGTTTGGCGGCAGATTTTGCTAAAAAATTGGGACTTGAACCAAGAGTTGCCATGTTATCTTTCTCCAATTTTGGAAGCACTCCTCATCCGAAACAATTGAAAGTCAAGAAGGCGGTTGAGCTTGTGAAAGAACGCCGACCTGATTTGGCAATTGAAGGGGAAATGCAGGCTGATACTGCTGTTGTTGCAGAGATCATTGAAAAACGCTATCCATTTAGTTCAGTAAAAGATGCGAATGTTTTGGTTTTCCCTTCTTTGGAATCCGCTAATATTGCTTACAAATTACTTAACCATTTGGGAAATGCACAGGCGATCGGTCCAATTTTGTTAGGGATTGGTGCTCCGGTTCATGTATTGCAAACTGGTGACGATGTGACCGATATTGTCAACATTGCTGCAGTTGCTGTGATGGATGCTGGAAGCAGATAGAAAGTAAGTAAGTAAGATAAATCGTTAGTAGAGTAGGGACAAGAATTTTTTGTCCCTACTTTTTTTGTTTAAAATAAACCAATTGCTCGTTTGGAGTTAAACCCATTTTTCCCCGCCATAATTCTTGATATGCTTGGTTTTCTTCAAGCTCAGATAATAAAATGTTCTCCATATTATTTGTGGTCACCCTGCCATACCAATTTCCAGAAGGATAACAGACCAGTATTCCTGCAAAACGATGGCCACCTAAATGACTGCTACTGAAGACCTCGACTTGGTCAGAAAGTTCATTTTTAGAAATAATCTTTAGTAGTGAAGATAAAACCATTGGCCCACAATTACCACACCTCTCGTCTCGTTTCTTATGGCCGCAGACCAGAAGGATTAATTTATCATTATCCTTGTATTCAAAAGGATTTTCGATTTCATTTTTTAAAAATTGTATAAGCTTGGGAATGTCCTTTCCCGTTATACCAAGGAGACGGATGTTTTGGGGAAACAAGAGGATGTCTGTACCAGATCCAAAGGAGGGGGAGTCACATGCTGTAAGTCGTGTTACTGGTAAATGATCTTCATTGATAATCGCTTGATTTAGTTCAGCAATGAAAGCATCCCCATGAATTATGTTTGAGGGCCATCCGGCATGCCCACTGCAAACGATTAGGTGCTGTCGATAGTATTTTACAGTTCCGGGAAGGGGGGTATCATTATCAAATTTTAGATCAGACAAGTGTTTTTCCTAGATGTTATCTATTTTTTGTCTTTCATCTTATTTTTAAATTCTACTAACATTGGAACTGGGGAGGGGTCGACGCCATATGCCATTGCGAGGTAATAAGATACATAATCGCCAAAATGAATTGTGGTCCACATTTGAGCGAGCGCAGACTTTCCATTGGCTTTATAAAAATCGGTGTTTTGACCCTCTAACATGAATGTCATGCGGGTGAACTCTGCACGAAGTTTATTACGCGGATGATTATCTTTGGAGTTTAAAAAGATGTTCATCGTTGCACCAAATTGAGCTTCTGGCTGCATAATGCCTTGTATGGCATTATGATCTGCTTCTGGCAATATTTCGAATGAAGCTTGCACTTTTGCGTTTTCATTGATCTGTCCCTTCCAGCGGCGGGCAATAGGGGCCATTGATTCTGCTCCCCAAAAAGTGATCCATCTTCCCATTAATTGCCCAGCCAGCCTTTTAGAAGGATTTGAAGTATCCACAACTTCAGGGTGTAAACTGACTTGTTGTTTTTTCATTTCTTCTATCGTTTCTTCCAAATCAGTACTTGGGTCAGGGATCAATCCTAATCTAAAGAAAACTGCAAGTAGTAATCCAAATGAAAATCCAACGGCTGCCCGGGGTTGAAAATTATGCTCGAAAAGCCAAATGGGGAAACCCTCTGATTTGGCTTTTTCTGCCAATCCCCCCCCGGTGGAAATGCCCATGACCTTGCAATCAGTTTTTAGTACATCTTCTAGAACTGAAAGAACCTCTTCGGTATTGCCAGAATGTGAGGAACATATCACCAAGGTGCGATCATTGCTGGCCCAAGCTGGGAGCTGGTAATCTCGATATACGGTGATTGGGACTGTACAGAATGCCTGCACATAGGCAGCAAGCAAATCCGCTCCGATGGCAGAACCGCCCATGCCAGCAATCAATACATTGTCTATCCCTTCCCATTTTGGTAAGTCTAGGGTTTGCCCAAGATGCCATGCGGATAATAACTGGTCGGGTAAACGGTTAATATGATCAATCATTTTTTCGGGGTCAAGTTCTTTCATTCGATCCACATTATTTAGATCCATTTGTAAATCCTCAATTTTGCATATCCATAATTAATTTGTAAACTTTCCTGCGAGGCCAACCGGATTGATTAGCAATAAATTTGGCAATTTGGGATGGAGAATTCCCTGCGGATATTTCTGTTAATATTGCTTTTTTTATTTTATCCTCATCCCAATAATCTTCATTATCCTTTTGCCCTTCAATCACCAAAGTGTATTCCCCCCTGGCAGGATGATCTTTGAAATAATCTTTTGCTTCCTCCACTGTCCCCCGAAATACTTCCTCATACATTTTGGTAAGTTCGCCCGCAATAGCAATTTGACGATTGCCGAATGTAGCCTCAATATCTGAGATGGCATCATTCATACGGTGGGGAGTTTCAAAAAATATTAGTGTATAAGGCAAGTGTTTTACTTCAGCAAGGAGGCGAAGTCGTTCATTTTGTTTTCTCGGTAAGTAGCCTAGATATAAAAAACGATCCGTAGGTAATCCTGAAACAACTAGGGCTGAAATAGGGGCTGCAGGACCGGGAATTGGACTAACATTATGCCCAGATTCAAGGGCAGCTTTTACCAATAGATAACCAGGATCGTTGAGGTTGGGTGTCCCTGCATCAGAGATCAAAGCGACGTCACCCTCGGCTAATGCTTCGATAATTTTTTTTAGTTTTTGGTTTTTATTATGTTCAAAATAGCTGGTTTTTGGGGTGTTAATACCAAAATGATGTAATAGTTTCCCACTATGACGTGTATCTTCACAGGCAATTAAATCGACTTCTGCCAAAATCCGTAAGGCCCTGGCACTAATATCCTCGAGATTTCCAATCGGTGTGGCTACTAAGTATAGGGTGCTCATTCTTCTTTTTGATCCCCATTTTCATCGTACGATGTAACGACAGTTTTTAATCTTCTGGCTAATTTTCTTCTTTCAAGTAAAACTCGTCGTTGGCATCCCAAACACTCGAGCCCAATATCTGCGCCGAGTCGGACAACTTTCCAATCAAAGCTGCCGCAGGGATGTTGTTTTCGTAATTTGAGGACATCTTCCAGGTGAAGTTCAGGAATTTGCATCATTTTAATTCTCGAAGATTAGTAAATTACAAGCTAAAAAAATACGTTTGGGATTATAACACGCGGTGGTATAATGCCCGCGAGGTGAAAAGATGACCAATATGTCCTTCCCAATGATCTTTTCTTTGCTATTTGTACTGTTGATAAGTTTTAGTGTGCATGAGTATGCCCATGCTTTGGTTGCAGATATATTCGGAGATGATACACCAGCAAAACAAGGTCGATTGACCCTAAATCCATTGGCGCATTTGGATATCATTGGATCATTATTCTTACTAAATTTTGGATTTGGGTGGGCTAAACCCATTGAAGTTAATGCCTATACTTTGGAGCGTCATTCAAAATCTGCACGGATGTGGGTGAGTTTGGCAGGTCCTATTTCAAATATTATTCTCGCATTATTGGCGGCTTTTCCAATCAAGATCGGCTTGATTAATATGGCTGAATCAAATAGTCAATTATTCCCCTCTTTATATGAATTCTTAACGTATTTCATTTTCTTCAATTTCGTGTTGGCATTTTTTAATCTCATTCCCATATTTCCATTAGATGGCGAAAAGGTATTGATCCATTTTTTACCTCACTCCGGAAAGGCTTTCATGGATAGGATTCGTGGATATAGTTATGCTCCGCTATTCATTCTTATATGGGTGTTGCCATTTTTTGGATTTCGCATTACGGATTGGTTTGTATTTGCCCCCGCTCAATTTCTTGCGGGATTATTATCTTAATGACTCGTTCAAAAATATCATATCGAATCAATCAATTTATCTCGGCCTTATGGGCAAAACCTAATAAAGAGGATTTGATTTTTGCATCCTCAATCCTAAATTCAAAGCAGTTTAAACTTTTTGAAAAATTCCAAAATTCAGAACAATTTCATGCGATCGCAGTTTGTAGGCAAATTCAAGGGAACGGATATATCAACGCCGACCTTTTAACCGCGGCACTTCTCCACGATATTGGAAAAATCCGATTCCCGCTAAATATTTTTGAGAGAATATTGATTGTTATTTGTAGAAAACTGCTTCCTGACCAGGTCAAAAATTGGGGAGATAATGAAGCAAAAGGTGTATATAAAGCTTTTGTTGTTTCTATTAAACATCCGAAATGGGGGGCTGAAATGGTTGAAGATACAGGGGCTTCTCCCTTGGTATGTTCTCTAATACTTCGTCATCAAGAAATCATTCTGCAATTTGATAATTCGGAAGAAGATCGCTTTTTGAAGATCTTGCAAGAATTTGACAATAGTAATTGAGGAATTTATGAAAACAAAGATCACTATTCTGGGATTGGGACAGATCGGCACATCGATCGGTCTTGGATTAAATAAACATTCTACTAAATATCAAAGGATGGGGTTTGACCCAGATATGCGATTGGCAAAACTTGCTAAGAATATTTCTGCGATTGATGAAACAGAAAATAAATTAAATAAGGCAGTAGCGGAAGCAGATATTATTGTGATGGCATTAGCATTTGAAGAAGCAGAAAACATCCTAATTTCGATTTCTGGAGAATTAAAGGAAAATGCAATTGTCCTAGATACTTCCCCAGTAAGAGAAGCAAGTTTAAAGTGGGCAGAACAAAATTTTTCTAAAAATATAAATTATATTGGATTTACCCCGATGATTTCCCCTTCATTTATTGAAAAATTAGAAAGTGGTTTTGACGCCGCAACCGACGAGCTTTTTAGGGGGGGGATTTTTGCGATCAGCCCGAACAAATATGCATCCTCTGAAGCAATAACTGTTACAACAGAATTGGCTGAATTTTTAAATGCAGATATTATATTTGCTGACAGTGGTGAAATTGATGGATTAATGGCCACAGTACATACTTTGCCTCAATTGATTTCAGCAGGATTAATGAATTCCAGTGGTAGTCAAAATAGTTGGAAAGAAGGGAGAAAATTTGCCGGAAGACCCTTTGCAGTGGCGAGTAGTTTGATTGAAAATCAAGATTCGCCAGGATCTATTGCAAAAGCCGCTGTGCTGAATAAGGATAATATTGTTCGAGTGATGAATAATTTTATTTTGGAAATTCAAAGATTGAGGGATGATATCGATCAGGGGTCCGCAGATGATGTGAAAGAAATTCTGGAGGAAGCTCGAGCTAGACGAAGAAAATGGATGAGTGAAAGGATTTCGTCAAATTGGACTGGAGAAAATTCGCCCAATTTCGATCTTGGAGAATCAAAGAGAAATTGGGCGGGAAATTTATTTGGGAAGACGAAGAAAAAATAGCCGAAGTTTTAAAGAAATTTATGGTTCCAATAACATCTGGATGCTGCTGAGATAAATTATTTCAGAAAATCTGAGACTCTTTGATTCTACTACTAATTGCACTTCAAGAGGGGATTCCACAAAATAATCTATTGATCCTAAAAAGAGGGAATATAAGCTATTTGTTGTTTCAAGAATTACAGCCTCAGATGCGCGCAACACTTCACCTTGTTCATTGACGATCTTGATCGATAGACTTTCCAGGTCTTGGGTTCGAATATATCCCGATACGAAAAGATTGCTATTCGCGGATTCAAACCCTTCCTGGGGTTGCTGAATTATCAGATTTTCTCTTAAATCCCCATAACCGGCAATTTCTGTATTGCCATCCCTGAGTAAAATAAGTTTCACAGAATTAATTGAAAGCGGATTCCCATAGTCGTCCAATAAAGTAATTCGGAGTAATCCTGTTTCTGCGACAGCTTTTGTCTCAAATTCCATCTCTGCGGAAATGGTCAGATCATAAAATCCACTCAGCCCAAAATTGTAAATCATTTCACGATCAATTAACCTTCCATCTTCTCCAAAAAGTTCTACATAAGCACGATTTTCAAGGGATTTTGGGATCTCTGCGACGACTTTGAAAGGTGAAGTGACCCGAGAAAGATTCCCTGGATTGAATAGGGTGATGGTGGAGAGGGGGAATTCGAAATTATTTGGTATTGTGAGTAATGGATTATCTTCGATAGATACTTGAGTTTCTTCAAAATTGGGGGTTGCTTTATGAATATCGGAGGAGTCACCCTCATTTGCTGGCAGCAATGTTTCTGAGGGTTCCTTTATTTCAGAATTATTTTGTGTGAGAGATTCTGAAGTGGGAGCTGACGTGCTATTACTCGTCGGTATTTGGGTTTTAGAACTCGATGGATTGGCTGGAGTGCATGAATATAAGAATATTACCGAAATAGCTATGAAGAAATAATGATATATTTTTTGGTCCGCATGATCTTTAAATTTCATCTCTTGTCGATAGGTCCAGTTGGGGGTGAAAAGACTGTTTTTGAATTCAGCGAATTTTACCATAACGCGAATTTGGATAGAAATCAGAAAATATTCAACACAGCCCCATAATTATTTTTAGCTTACCAATCAAAAAGGTGGTTATGCATATGCTTATCCATTAGCAACTTCATAAAACCCACTGAATTAGATTCCATGTGTTTACGATTCATTGCACGTTATTAAAAAATAAAAAGACCTGTTTGGAATTTATTTCCAAACAGGTCTTTTAGAGGGCGAAAATTAAAGTTTGTATATATCTCCAAATTTTTGATTTAGATATTCAATATATGCTGTGCCATCGATCTTGCTTCCCGTGATCGATTGTACTAATTCCTGAGGATCAAATTTGGCACCATGTCGATAAACCTTATCGCTCATCCATTTAAAAATACTGCTGAAATTACCAGAGCGAAGTTCGTCTTCAACATTGGGGTGATCTTCGAGCATTTTATTCCATAGCTGGGCGGAAACCAGATTCCCTAATGCATAAGTAGAGAAATACCCATAAAGGCCAAAGGACCAATGGACATCTTGCAAGACGCCATTTGCATCATTATCTGGGATGATTCCTAAGTATTCTTCAAATCGGCTATTCCATGCGTCCGGTAAATCTTTGATCGCAATCTTTCCTTCCATCATATCGATCTCAAGTTCCATTCTCAACATAATATGAAGGTTATAAGTTGCTTCATCTGCTTCCACACGGATATAGGATGGCTCAACTTTATTGATCGCCTTATAAAAACTGTCCACATTTGTATTCTCAAGTTGACTTGGGAAGCGTTCTTGCAGTTTGGGGAAATACCATTCCCAGAATGGTTTGGATCGTCCCACCATGTTTTCCCATAATCGGGACTGGGATTCATGGATGGCTAAAGAAGTGCCACCAAAAAGTGGTGTTCGAGCGAGGTCTTTAGAAACACCTTGTTCATACATCGCATGTCCAGCTTCATGCATGGCAGCGAAGAGGAAGGGGTTGAAGAAATCTTCCTCGTATCGAACAGTAATGCGATTATCACCATATCCAAATGTTGTGGAAAACGGATGATGGGTTGTATCCATTCGGCCGCGATTGAAATCGTAACCAATAGCAGTGATAATCTCTTTACCCATTTCGGTTTGGGCATCGATGGGGAACTTCTGATGAAGGACTGAATCGTCAACTTCGGGTTTTGCTGCGATCGCTTCAATAATCTCAACTTGTTTGGGTCGAACGATATTGAATATTTCCTTAACTTCAGCGGTCTTCATGTTGGGTTCATAATCATCGAGGAGAGGATCATAAATATGGTCGTAGGGACCAAAAAGTTCGACATATCTTTTGTTCCAATCCAACAATTTTTCTAAATGCGGAGCGAACAGGGGGAAATCATTTTTCTCTCTCGCTTCTCTCCAAGCCATATTGCTCGCTGTTGTTAAATTTGCCTTCTCAACGATCATCTCACCAGGAACTTTGGTGTTTTTATTGAATTCTCGTTTGGTGACTTTTATCAATCTAGCATTATCTGAATCTGGGTCGAGATCGGCTGATTCTGATTCCAAATCTTCCAAAAGTTGGCCTACCTCATCCGCTGTGAATTTTTGGTGGGCAATTTTTGCTAAAGTGCCCATTATTTGACCACGCGCCTCAGCCCCACCATCTGGCATATAAGTTTCTTGGTCCCAACTAAGAACTGCGCCTGCAAAACCAAGATCTTGCGTTTCAGCTAATATGGATTTTAGTTTTTCTAATTTCTCGTTCATTACTTATTTCATCCTTTATTTATTGACTAATTCGTTTATGTGTATTAAGCCACTTGCCAGCGAAGAGGTTTATCTTCCAGGGCGTTTAGGATTTCTTCTGCGATGTCTTTGGCAGCTCTTACCTGTGCTTCAGCTGTCTGCGCACCAATATGTGGGGTTGCAACCACATTTCTATGACTTACTAGGTCAGTTAATCCAGGTGGCTCGTTGGCAAACACATCTAATGCGGCCCCTGCTATTTTCCCCGAATTTAAAGCTTCGAGCAGAGCAACTTCATTAATGATGCCCCCGCGTGCCGCACAAATGAGGCGAACCCCATTTTTCATTCTTGAAAATGCTTCGTCATCGAGGAGGTTTTTGGTTTCTGGGGTGAGAGGGAGATGAAGACTAATTAAATCAGAATGCTCAAAAATGTGTTCTAATTTTACCGGTTCTGCAAATCTTGCTTGAATGGTTTCGTCTGATAAGAATGGGTCGTAACCAATGATCTGCATATCGAATATTTTGGCGATTTCAGCGACTCGGGCGCCAATTCGCCCCATGCCGATGATCCCCAAGGTTTTCCCTGAAAGTTCAATCCCTTGCAGTGCTTTCTTTTCCCATTTCCCTGCCTTGATGCTCGCATCTCCTTGAGGGACCTTTCGAACCAGGGCTAGCATTAGTGAAAGGGTATGCTCTGCAACTGCATTAGAAGTAGCAGTGGGGGAATTAACAACTATGATCCCTTTTTCTTTTGCGGCAGCCAAATCAATATTGTCCACACCAACACCTGCACGTCCAACCACTTTAAGTTGGGTTGCAGCATTAAAAAGATCTTTGGTGACTTTTGTTCTTCCCCTGACAATCAGGGCATCATATTCTTTGATTTCTGAGAGAATTTCCTCAGCAGAAATACCCGCACGATCCATAACTTCTGCCTTAGACTCGAGGATCGTTTTGGCACTCACATCTAAACTATCGCTGATCATTATTTTATATTTTGACATATAGACTCCAAAAAAAGCTGGATGAATAATACCACTTTATATTTTATCTTGAAAATGATAAGCTAAGAGAGGAAAGCAGTTTTTGAGATGAGATTAAAAGTGGAGGAAAGATGCCAGTATTAAATGTTGAAGGTTTAAAAATCCATTATCTACAAAAGGGTGAAGGACCTGACCTCGTGTTTATTCATGGGCTTGGTTCAAGTACTACTGGATGGGAATTTCAAGAGGGCTTGGCCTCTAATTATCGGATGTTGACCTATGATGTGCGGGGTCATGGAAAATCAGATAAACCGCCAGGACCTTATTCAGTACAATTATTTGCTAAAGATCTAGCCAGATTATTAAAAACACTTGGAATTAAAAATGCAAATATTGTGGGAATATCGATGGGGGGGTGGATCGCTTTCCAGTTTGCAGTGGATCATCCAAACATGGTAAATACCCTCACAATAATAAATTCTTGGGCGGATATGATTCCCAAAACATGGGGGGAAAAGTTTTCTGTATTTCGTAGGTTGGTAATCTTTAAATTATTTAGTATGCGCAAAATCGGAGAAATTTTGAGTAAGGGGCTTTTTATCAAACCTGAACAAGAAGAAATTCGAAATGCATTTGTAGAAGAATGGGCAAAAAATGATAAACCTTCTTATATGGCCTCAATGCGGGGGGCGATCGGTTGGTCGGTGGTTGATCATCTTGAAGAGATCAAGTGTCCAGTATTGGTCGTCGCCGCGGATAAGGATTATTCTCCTCTTAAAACCAAAGAAGAGTATGCGAATCGATTGCCAAATGCTCGTCTAGAAGTGATTGAAGATTCTCGGCATGCCACACCGGTGGAAAAACCGGAAGAATTTAATCGGGTTTTAGCTAAATTTTTAGCAGAAAATAATTAAGTAGATTGGAATTATTCTATTTGACAGCATTTCCCTTGGTGCAAAATTAAATTGGGCTAATAGGATTAAAAGTGTAATTTTTGCTTATTAACTGAAATTGGTGGGATTGCGTAGGGTAATCGTAGGTTAAGCGTCAAGCAAGGGAAAAGGCTTAATAGTAAAATTAAATCATAGAAAGTAATTTGAACTCTTCTTCTCCTCCTTGCAGAGAGCCGGATGGCGTGCCGGCTCTCTAATATTTAAGGAGGATTTTTTGTATATCGTGGTTATTCGCTTACTTCATGGTATCGAAAACAATCTGTTATATGGTCATTGACCATGCCCACTGCCTGCATAAACGCATAGCAGATCGTGGGGCCAATAAACTTGAACCCCCGTTTTTTGAGATCCTTGCTCATTTCTTCGGAGACTACTGTTTTTGCAGGGATATCGGACATCATTTTAAAATGATTGATTATCGGTGTATGGTTCACAAAAGCCCATAGATAGTGATCTAAACTTCCAAATTCTTCGACAATTTCAAAATAGGCTTTGGCATTAGAAATGGCAGCCCTAATTTTTAATTTATTGCGAATAATACCGGGGTTATCCAATAATTCCTGAATTTTTGTCTCATCATACTGAGCAACCTTAGCTGGATCAAAGTTGTCAAAGGCTTTTACGTAGTTCTCTCTTTTGCGTAAGATCGTGATCCAACTGAGTCCTGCCTGAGCGCCTTCCAGAATCAACATTTCAAAAAGTTTTCGGTCATCGTGTTCCGGCTTTCCCCATTCCTGATCATGATAGGCTTCATACAAAGGATCACCGGTTCCCCAATCACATCGTTTTTTCATTTGGTTTCTCCTATAATTATTTTTTCAGTATATCAGGCTTTTGAATGATTATTTTCCTTTATAATCTAATGATATGGAGACAAAAAAGGAAGAACCTCTTATGGTAAAGCCCAATGCTAACCGGCAGATCGCAAAGGCTGCTGGAATAGTGATGTTGGGTTTTATTTTGAGCAATATCACCAGCCTAATTCGTACTATCCTTACTGGGCAAGTATTTGGCGCGGGGGAGATCTTAGATGCGTTTACATCTGCGAACAAACTTCCAGATATATTGTTTACGTTGGTGGCTGGGGGTGCTCTGGCCTCCGCGTTCATTCCCACATTAACAGAGTTTTTGGAAAAAGGAGACCGGAAAGGGGGATGGGAGTTAACCTCAGCAATAATCAATATTGTGATCTTGGTCTTAACCATTATATGCGGACTAACGTGGATATTTGCTGAAACGGTTGTAGATCTATATGTAACCGGTTTTACGTTTGAACAGCAAATTTTAACTGTCGAATTATTGCGGATAATGCTGCTTGCCCCGATTATTTTTGGCGTAAGTGGATTAATTATGGGGGTGCTTAACACTTATCAAAGTTTTATTTTGCCAGCGATTGCGCCTACTTTGCTTTGGTTAGGCATGATCTTTGGTTTATTGGTGCTCACCCCCTCGATGGGTATTCATGGATTGGCCTGGGGGTATGTGATCGGGGCAATTCTGCATTTTATAGTGCAGCTTCCCGGTGTGTTGAGACTGCCAAAAAGAAAATTCAGTTTTTCATTAGGGTTGAATTTGCCTGCCGTCCGAGAAGTGGGGCGATTAATGGCACCCAGACTATTGGGTGTAGCGGTCGTTCAAATTAATTTTGCAGTAAATATTATGGTGGGGTCTCGATTGTCCGAGGGAAGCATTTCAAGTATCGATTTTGCCTGGCGAATCATGACGATGCCCCAAGTGGTGATTGCGCAGGGGATTTCGATAGCGGCTTTGCCAACTTTTGCAGCACAGATCGCGCGGGGTAAACCAGAAGAGATGCGATCTTCTTTGGCTGCTACTTTGCGCAGTATTTTATTCCTTTCTATTCCCGCAATGATGGGCTTGATCCTTTTAAGAGTTCCGATCGTTGCCATGTTTTATGAAAGGAAGCAATTCACTCCCGAGGATACTCAATTGGTGGCCTTTGCCTTGCTTTGGTTTACAGTAGGCCTTATTGGTCATTCATTAGTGGAAATATTATCCCGTGCTTTTTATGCACTGCATGACACCAAAACCCCGGTATCTATAGGGGTGGGGGCGATGGGTTTGAATGTGGTTTTAAGCCTCATCTTGCCCGGCATGTTCAGTAATTATGGGTGGATGCCGTTGGGTGGCTTAGCCTTAGCAAACTCATTCTCAACCACTTTAGAAATGTTTATTCTTTTGTTCATCATGCGAAAACGACTCGCTGGAATAGACGGAAAGCAAATACTTAGAGGCACAGCAAAATCTATTTTAGCAACTTTTGCTATGTCCGCAGGGATATTGTATTGGATAAATTTATCCAGCGATTTATCTGTTTGGGTGATCGGATTGGTAGGTATCGGTTTGGGTGGATTGATATATAGTGGTGGATTAATTATTCTGAAGGTACCCGAAGTAAATGCATTAATTAAATTTGGAAAAAATAAAATCAGAGATTATAGTATTAGGTAAATCTGCTTAATAAATAAACAGTAATGGGGAAAAGATTTTCAAGATTTGGTAATTAATATTCTTCTAATAAGAAATTCATATCTACCTGATATACTCTTCCAAGATATTTAGTTAGTCTAACTAATGATATTTTGGAAGAATTTTATGGAACCTGCTCGAAGATTACTGCAATTATTGGAAAAGCTGAGAAATTTAAAAATAATGGATATGCCAAAGGTACATCCAGACTTGACCATTTCTCAAATACATTTAATTCAAACGATTCATAATATGCCCGGTAGCCGCATTCAGGATTTGTCGGAGAGATTAAATTTAAGTGCCCCTACAATTAGTGTTGCGGTGAAAAAATTAGAAGACGAAGATTGGGTATTACGGTTGGAACACCCAAATGATGGAAGAGCATTTAGTATATCTTTGACAGAAAAATCCCTTAGAACTTTTAAGAAATTTAAGGAAGCACAATTAGCAAGTATGAATAATTTTTTTTCTGGGCTGACGAACGAAGAACAATATATTTTGGTTGATCTTTTTGAAAAGGCGTTTAAAGCAGCAGAAAGAGATAAATAAATTGACTTTTTCAAAATCTATTAAAAATTGAAAAAATGTTTCCTTCAATTTAGCTACAATTTGCAATAATGAAAAGATGCAAATAGTTCGAATAAACCGAATAAAAAAATGGTGAAATTCGTTAAATACTTAGAGTAACAAAAAAAAATGTAAAGCTTGAATAATTAAATTAATTAATCAAATTGGCTCTAAGCCAAAGATATAGGAGATCGAAAGTAACATGAAAAGAACATTTATTATCGTTATAAGCGTTGTAGTAGTGGTAGCTGGAATTTTTGGATACCTGAATTACAAAAGTAATCAGACTGCGCAGGCATTTTTAGAAGATTTGCAAACTGTGGATGCTGAAATGGGTTCTTTGGTTGCAACTGTGGGTGCTACAGGAACAGTTCGATCAAATCAATCAGCGGTCCTAACCTGGGAGACTTCAGGAATTGTAGGAGATCTTTTTAGCTCTTTAGGTCTTACCGTTATCCAAGGTGATCGTCTAGCAGAATTGGTCAAGACTTCACTTCCGCAAAATGTGATATTAGCTCAAACTGACCTGATCAATGCTGAAAAGGCATTGGATGACTTGGATGATGGGTTTGATGCATTAGCTCTCGCCAAAGCCCTGGAAACTGTTGCAGGACTGGAGCAGAGTGTTTACGATGCCAGACAGTATCTATATAATGTGCAGGCTGTTCCCGCTCAAAAAGATATTGATCAAGCCGAATCCACGTTGGTGTTGGCTAAGGATAAATTAGATAAGGCCCAAGAAAACTGGGATAAATATGAAGATTCAGGCAATGATGTATTAGTTGCCACTATGCAAGGAAATCTAGCATCGGCGAAAACGGACCACGTTAATGCTTTATATCGATATAACAGCTTGATCGGTGGTTCTGTTCGAGTAGATGTCGATAAAGCCCAGGCAGATCTTGATTTATATGAAGCTCAATTAGAAAATGCAAAAGTAGATTATGATCTGTTATTAGCTGGCCCGACAGAGGGAGACGTTTCTGGTGCTGAAGCAAGAGTAGCGGCTGCTCAATCTACGCTCGATATGGCATTTATTGAAGCGCCGTTTTCCGGAACGATAACCGTTTCAGAAACAAAATCAGGTGACCTGGTTAATGCCGGAACCTCCGCTTTCCGACTCGATGACCTTACACATCTCTTGGTCGATGTTGAAATATCTGAAGTAGATATTAATCGTATACAAGAAGATCAGGAAGTTGTCTTAACTTTTGATGCAATATTAGCTACCGAATATAAAGGGAATGTGATCGAGGTATCTAAAGTCGGAAATTCAAACCAAGGATTGGTGACCTTTAATGTCACGATTGAGTTAATTGATAAAGATGACCAGGTGAAACCTGGAATGACCTCTGGTGTGAATATTATTGTAAGTCAATTGGAAGATGTACTCTTAATTCCAAATCGTGCCGTACGGGTTGAAGATGGAAATCGCGTAGTATATATATTTGATGAGGATGCGGCAGGTAGCATCAGAACAGTTGAAGTTGAATTGGGTGTGTCCTCCGATATGTATAGCCAGATCATCGGTGGCGAGCTTAATGCAGGGGATACGATCATCTTAAATCCCCCAACTAATTTCTTTGATAATGCACCCGGTGGTGGTGGTCCATTCGGCGGTCCCGGTGGAGGTTTCTAGATCATGACGGATTTAGTTGTTGAAGCCAAAAATCTTAAAAAGATCTATGTGATGGGTGATATGGAAGTTCATGCACTGCGTGGATTAAATATCGAAATTACCCGTGGCGAAGTGATCTCTATTATGGGCCCTTCAGGCTCAGGAAAATCGACTTTGATGAATACCTTAGGTTGTTTAGACCGACCTACATCCGGAGAATATTATTTGGATGGGGAAGAGGTAGCCAATTTAAGTGATGACCAGTTAGCAGATATTAGGAATCGTAAAGTTGGATTTGTGTTTCAAAGTTTTAATTTGCTTCCAAGAGCAACAGCACTTGCAAATGTGGAATCCCCCTTCTATTTTAAGGGGGGGATCACACCTAAAGAAAGACGTCAAATGGCAGAAAGTGCCCTTGTAGCTGTTGGTTTAGGGGATCGGATCAAACATCGTCCGAATGAACTTTCCGGTGGGCAACAGCAGCGTGTTGCAATTGCCCGGTCACTGATCACAGATCCTGCGATCATTATGGCTGATGAACCGACGGGAAACTTAGATACCAAATCTGGTGATGAGATCATGGAGGTTTTACTTAAAATGAACAATGATAAAGGAACTACCTTGATCATTGTTACTCATGATCCTGAAGTTGCTGCACATACAGATCGAATTGTGATGATTCGCGATGGTGTGGTTGTGGAGAATAAAAAATGAAAATCTGGCAACCAGTACTGGAAGCGATGGAAAGTTTGGCAGCAAATAAGCTGCGCTCAAGTTTAACCATTTTAGGTATTGTCATTGGCGTTGCAGCGGTGATTGCAATGCTAGCCATAGGGGCAGGGGCAGAGGCTGAAATCACTGGGTCGATTGAGGGAATTGGTTCAAATTTATTATTTGTATTTAGTGGTGGTTCGGATAATGTCGAGGTCACCAACCCCCAGCCTCTTACATTGGCAGATGCAGAAGCGATCAGCGATTCATTTTTAGCGCCTTCTGTGTTGAGTGTGGCTCCAATTATTCAAGGAAATGGAGAAGTCTCTTTGAGCGGAGAAACCGCAAATACTCAGTTGACAGGAGTGACCCCAGATTATTCAATTGTACGTAACTGGACAGTTACTGAGGGTGAATTTATCAACCAAGGACATATGATCGGACGTTCCTCGGTGGTAGTGCTTGGTGTAGAAGTGGCTGAAGCCCTCTTTGGTAGAAAAGCGGGGGTGGTTGGAGAAACAATCCGCATTGAGGGTCAACCTTTCCGAGTGATTGGAGTGATGGAAGAAAAAGGGGGGGGATCCTTTGGTAGTGAAGATAATGTAGCTATCGTACCGATGACCACTGCTCAATCCCGCCTAATTAAGCGTTCCACAAGCGATCGAGTGGATATGATCATGGTATCGGCGACCTCAGCTGACACTGTTTTATCGGCACAAGATGAAATTTCTCAGATCCTAAGAAGTCGTCATCGTACAGATATAGCTGCTGATGATTTCTCGGTGATGAACCAACAGGATTTTTTGGATACAGCGTCAGCAATTACCGGCGTGTTGACCATATTTCTTGGAGGAATAGCAGGAATATCCCTCTTAGTAGGTGGTATCGGCATTATGAACATCATGCTAGTATCGGTGATCGAAAGGACAAGGGAAATTGGTCTTAGAAAGGCGATGGGAGCTAGGAAAAAAGATATCTTGATCCAATTTCTTACGGAATCTTCTTTATTAAGCCTAGTTGGCGGATTGATCGGTATTGCCCTAGGGTGGGGGATTGGTGAAGTTGTCCGCTTGATTGCGGCAGCTAGTGATACATCGCTAAATCCACAGATCGGCTTAGATGCTGTCCTTTTGGCTACGTTATTCTCAGCAGCTGTTGGTCTATTCTTTGGTCTTTATCCAGCCAATCGAGCGGCAAGTTTAGAACCGGTTGAAGCCTTAAGATACGAGTAATTAAAGCTTAGATCTATCTTTTTTAGTAAAATAATCTAATTCCTCTGCAAATGTACTTTGCAGGGGAATTTCTTTATCTGCCAGTATGAGACAACTGGCTTGCTCTGCAACCAATAAATGAATTTCATCCAAGGTGATCTGATTTTGATCATCCATTTCTAATGGATGGAGAATGCAATAAAAGGGTTTGAAATGCCAAGGATGGAAATTGTTTTCCTCTCCGGCAACTTGCAATGCACATTTATAATCACCTCTTAGGAAGATGCAAGCAGATCCCCCATAATGCTCAGAGTCTGGAACTACAGAAGTAGGAATTACTTTTCCACTCAAAACATGGGGGTCCTTTTCTTCTTTTTCTTTAAACCATAGTTTCGGTTGTCTATGTTCCTCAAGTAAATAAGGCTGAATTATTTCAGCATGATCTAAGATTTTTTCTGCATGAACAATGTCAACCCAAGTGCCATACACACAACAGGCGGCTTTACATTCGGGAAAATTACAGCGTTCTGCTTTTTCACTTTTTTGTAATTGAGGACTAACTCGTTTTACGGACATGAGGGTATTGTATCAATTGTTTTTATTTTTTCACAAAAACCTCCCATTGGTTGTTATAGTAGTAACTTGAGGGGTACAATCAAACGGTCGTAATATAAAAACAATTTAGACAGCAAAGAAGGTATCAATGAAGATAAAGGACTGGTTCGCATTTATCGCCCTCAGTTTAGCCTGGGGCACATCCTTTTTATGGATCAAGATCGCAATTGAGGAAATATCTCCAATTTCTTTGGTGGTTTTTAGAATACTGTTTGGGATCATTGGTTTGTTGGTGGTCATAGCAATTCGTAAACCAGAGTGGCCGAAGAAAAGTAAACAGTGGGTGGCCTTGGCAGTGATTGGTATGATCAATGTGGCGGTTCCCTTTATGTTGATCACTTGGGGTGAGCAATACATAGATTCTGGATTGGCTTCTGTATTGAATGGTAGTGTGCCTTTATTTTCAGTAGTATTGGCCCATTTTTATCTAACCGATGATCGCTTAAATTGGATGAAGATCTTGGGGGTACTAGTTGGGTTTTCAGGTGTAGTGATATTAGTTTTCCGAGATATTCAATCAGGTATTCAGAATAACTTGCTTGGGCAAGGAGCGGTGTTATTAGCAGCAATATTTTATGCAGTCAGTTCTGTTTATATTCGAAAAAATGCTAAGGGGATTGATACGATCATTCAGGCGGTGTTGCCGTTAATGGCTGCAGATTTATTCCTGATGGTCTCTGCTCCCGTGATCGGGGGAAAAATTGAATTTCCATCTTTACCTATAACTTGGTTAGCAGTGCTTTGGCTGGGGTTGGTTGGCTCTTGTATAGCCTATTTGTTATATTATTACCTAATTCATAGTGTAGGTCCTTCTCGGGCAACAATGGTGACCTTTACATTTCCAGTGATAGGGGTAATTCTTGGGGTCATCTTTTTGGGTGAGCCCTTGCATTGGAATTTAGTATTAGGTGGTTTTCTTGTGATCGGCAGTATTTTAATCGTGAATAAAAAATCTGCAAAGCAATCATCAATAGGGTAGAATTAATTTACTAAAAACAGCACAAAAAGGAATTGATGAAAAATACTATTCTATTATTCATCTTCTCGATATTTTTAACTGCTTGTGGGGTAAATCCCATAAGCTATCTTTATGAAATAACTACCGGGAAAGAATTACGCCAAAATGCACCTGTACCGAAAGAGTATGGGGGAATGATAAACCCTATAGAGGCAGATGAATATTCATTAATGAGTGGAAAAAGTACCTTTTTGGAATATTGTATATTTTGCCACGGGGAGTCAGGGATGGGGGATGGGGAGAATGCGAAGGATTTTTATCCTCGACCACCACAGATCGCCCATACCAGCCACATGCTGACTGATGATCATTTGTTTTGGAGAATTTCAGAGGGTGGGGAGGAATTTGGCACTGCGATGGTTGCTTTCAAAGGTCGATTATCTGAAAAACAGCGTTGGAACGTAATCAATTATGTACGAACATTTATACCAAATGGGGGGATGATGTCTGATGGTATGATGGATGACGGAATGATGGGGGATTAAAATCTAGCGTTCTTTAGATTAATAGAAAAATTTATAATCTTTCCTAATTTGGTATTTCATATAACTCCACCAATACCCCATGCGTGCTTTTGGGGTGAATAAATGCATATTTCTTGCCATCTGATCGAGATCGTGGAGTTTCGTTGATCATATCCACTCCTTTAGAAATTAATTGTTCGATCATTGCTTCGATATCATCTACTTCTAAACAAATATGATGGATGCCTGGTCCTTTTTTATCTAGATAATTTGCTAACCCAGTATCCTTTTCAGTGGGTTGTACCAACTCAATTTCACTTTCTCCTATTTGGAAAAACGCTACCTTTGCTTTTTCCGCAGGTACATTTTCTACCCTATCTAGATGGAGACCAAGAGCATCTTGCCAAAAAACAAGTGCATCTTCCATATTCAGGACACCTAA
>SWCD01021147.1_pt1 | contig 28862 bp, 26 predicted proteins | sample 4693011 | NCBI WGS metagenome assembly SWCD01 (sample SAMN10267278, study PRJNA491770) | bioreactor metagenome | isolation source: DHS bioreactor inoculated with marine | place: Japan: Omine Ridge, Nankai Trough | reverse complement strand
GGCGTTCAGAAATTAACGCCGTATCAGCCAGGTAAACCGGTTGAGGAACTGGAGCGTGAACTGGGTATCACCGGTTCTATCAAACTGGCGTCGAATGAAAATCCGTTAGGTCCGAGCCGGCGTGCGCTGGATGTGATCGCAGAGATCGCACCTATGATCAATTATTATCCTGATGGTGGCGGTTATGCGCTGAGTGACAAACTGGCGAAAAAGCATGCGGTAGAGGCTTCATGCATCACCCTGGGTAATGGCTCCAACGATATCCTGGAACTTGTCACCCGCGCTTTTCTGACGCCGCAGCATTCTGCCGTGTTCTCTGAGTATTCGTTCGCGGTATACCCGATCGTGGTGCAGGCGGTAGGTGCAAAGGCGCATGTGGCAAAAGCTTTTCCTGAAGACCATGAAACGATGCCGCTGGGGCATGATCCTGAGGCGCTGCTCGCCCAGGTCGATGAGACTACGCGTATTATTTTTATCGCCAACCCGAACAACCCGACAGGTACCTGGTTAACACCAGAGGCTCTGGAAAAACTGTTCACCAGGATCGCGCGGGATGTCATCATCGTGCTCGATCTTGCCTATACAGAATATATGGATGAGGATGTTAAGCCACCGATCAATCAGTGGCTGCAGCAATTCCCAAACCTGGTGGTGACGCAGACCTTCTCGAAGGTGTACGCACTGGCGGGCCTGAGGATCGGTTATTCGATTTCTAATCCCGAGATCGCGAATATCCTGAACCGTGTTCGACAGCCGTTTAATACCAACTCGCTGGCACAGGCTGCCGCTATCGCTTCGCTCGATGATGAGGAACATGTGGTCAATAGTGTATCGATGAACAGTATCGGGAAATCATATTTGCAGAGTGCTTTTGATGAAATGGGCCTGCGTTACCTGCCGACCATGGGGAACTTTATCTCGGTCAATGTCGAGCAGGATGGTATGGCGCTGTATCAGAAATTACTGCAGCAGGGTGTGATCGTCCGTCCGGTGGCAAATTATGCGATGCCGCAATACCTGCGGGTAACTATCGGCACACAGCAGCAGAATGAACGTTTTATCGAAACGCTCGAGAAGTGTTTGTGATATAAAATAAAAATCCATACATAAACACCCATACATAACATAGTGGCAATATCAATCAATAATCTATGCGTTATCGGTACAGGCCTTATCGGTGGTTCATTATGTCTTTCCCTGAAAAAAGCCGGTGTGGTGAATCATATTACGGGCGCTGGACGAAGCGAAGAAACATTGCAGCAGGCGCAACAGCTGGGGCTTATCGACACCTATGATCTTGATATCAGTAATGCGGTAAAAGATGCGGATATCATCTTCGTCTCGGTGCCATTGGGTGCGATGGAGGATGTGTTCTCACAGATCGATGCCGGCTTGAAGCGGGCAGGTAACCAAACAGCAGTCATCACTGATGCCGGCAGTTCCAAGCAGCGGGTGCAGCAGATCGCAGAAAAGGTCTTTGCTGAACAATCGAATCGTTTCGTTGCCGGGCACCCGATTGCCGGTACCGAGAACAGCGGTCCGGCTGCAGCGTTTGCTGACCTTTATATTAACCGCCGTGTAATTCTTACGCCGACAGAAGATACCGATGATGCCGCAGTAAAGCTGATCACAGAGCTCTGGCAGACGGCTGGTGCTGATGTGGAACAGATGGATGCGGAACACCACGATAAAGTACTGGCTGCGACCAGTCACCTGCCGCATATGCTGGCTTTCGGCCTGGTGCACTGTCTTGAAAACCTGGAAGATATCGAAGATGTTTTTCGCTTCGCCGCCGGCGGTTTTCGCGATGTTACACGTATCGCATCCAGTGACCCCACCATGTGGCGCGATATCTGCCTGAATAACCAGAAACCCATTCTCGAAATGATGAAGCGATATAAAGAAGAACTGGATATGTTATATAATGCACTCGAAGCAGGGGATGGCAGAAAACTGATGGAAGTCTTCGAACACGCAAAGCAGACCCGCGATAAATTTACACACTAATACTAACTTGTCATCTTGAATAAAGGTGAGAGCTCCTGGACGCCAGTGGTTTAAGCATTCTCTTTTCTCGAAATGACAGGCACTCGTTGTTATACACAGATATGAAATACATAGTACAAGGCGGTTCAGGCAAGACCGGGTTAAACGGAAGCATCCGCGTACCCGGCGACAAGTCCATCTCTCATCGTTCGATCATGTTCGGTTCACTGGCTGAAGGCAGCAGCCATATCAGCGGTTTTCTCGAAGGTGAAGATAGTCTGAATACCCTGCGTGCATTTCAGGCCATGGGTGTGAAAATCGAAGGCCCGGTCGATGGCAAGGTGACGATAGATGGTGTTGGTATGCATGGTTTAACCGCGCCGGAAAAACCTCTCGATCTGGGTAATTCGGGAACATCGATGCGCTTGCTTGCCGGTCTGTTGGCCGGGCAGAATTTCGATGTCGAATTAAGCGGCGATACCTCGCTCAGCAAAAGGCCGATGAAACGGGTGACTGATCCCTTATCCGAGATGGGGGCTAAAGTAGCGACGGCTGAAGGCGGCAAACCGCCATTAAAGATTACCGGCAAACAGGCTTTACACGGTATCAGTTACCAGATGCCGATGGCGAGCGCGCAGGTGAAATCCTGCTGCCTGCTGGCTGGCATGTATGCCGAAGGCCAGACCTGTGTTACTGAACCTGCGATAACCCGTGACCATACCGAGCGCATGTTAAAAGCCTTTGGCTGCGAAGTTAAGGTTGAAGGTTCCACCGCGTGTATCAATGGCCCGGCAAAATTGATCGCAGCTGATATCGATGTGCCGGCGGACATCTCATCGGCAGCATTTTTCATGGTAGGTGCAAGTATCGCGCCTGGTTCAGAACTGGTGTTGGAGCATGTCGGCATCAATCCGACCCGTACCGGAGTCATCGCTATCCTGAAGCTGATGGGGGCCGACATCAGCCTGTCTAATGAGCAGGAAGTAGGCGGTGAACCGGTCGCGGATATCCAGATAAGAAGTGCGAACCTGAAAGGCATCCATATTCCCGAAGACCTGGTGCCATTGGCAATCGATGAGTTTCCCGTGTTATTCGTCGCCGCTGCCTGTGCGGAAGGCAAGACTGTCGTCACCGGTGCTGAAGAGTTGCGGGTGAAGGAGAGCGATCGCATCCAGGTGATGGCTGATGGACTGATCGCGCTTGGCGTCGATGCTCAAGCCACAGATGACGGTATGATCATCCAGGGTGGTGGTATCGCAGGTGGCACGGTACACAGTCATGACGACCACCGTATCGCGATGGCCTTTGCCATGGCCGGCCTGCGTGCCAGCGGTGATATCCATATCGAAGACTGCGATAACGTCGATACCTCTTTCCCGGGGTTCGCCGAACTGGCAGCCTCCTGCGGTTTACCAATCCGAGCTATAAATGAATAAAAATCAAAAACTGCTTTTCACCACAGAGGCACAGAGAGCACAGAGTTTTTTAGGTTTTAATACAATATTCACTCTGTGTTCTCTGTGCCTCTGTGGTTAAATCTTTGTTTCTTTTCTTATGACTAAAACAACACCTCAAGTAATCTGTCTCGATGGGCCCAGCGGTGTTGGCAAGGGCACGATCTGTCTCGCCGTGGCGAAGAAGCTTGGCTGGCATATTCTCGATAGCGGCTCGTTATACCGTATCACTGCTCTGCAGGCCTCCAGGGAGTATCCAGATCAGTCGCTGTATGACGTCGATGAGGCGCAGCTCGCCGAGATTGCGCTAAATCTGTCCGTATCCTATGAGCAAGAGAATGGTGAACTGGCGATTTTCCTCGATGGTGAAGATATCACTCAGCTGATCCGAAACGAAAAAATTGGTGCCCAGGCCTCCCAGATCGCGGCCATTCCGAGTGTCAGAGAGGCATTATTGGCCCGTCAGCGCGCCTTTCTGGACGAGCCGGGGCTGGTCGCAGATGGCCGTGATATGGGCACCGTGGTGTTCCCGCAGGCCGAATTAAAGATTTATTTGACCGCAAGCGCCGAAGAAAGGGCACAAAGACGCTATAAGCAGTTGAAAGACAAAGGAATAGATGCTAATCTCTCATCCCTTGTTGAAGAGTTACGTCTACGTGACGATCGCGACATGAACCGGAAGACAGCACCGCTGAAACCTGCTTCAGATGCCATCATCATCGATACTACCACTCTGGATATCTCTCAGGTGACGAATGAAGTCATGAAGCTGGTAGATCAACGAGTTCGTTTGAGCTAGAAACTTAAACAATCACTCACTGAAGTGGGTACATATGGCTGGTCTGTCGCTAGGCAGGCTGTTTTTATTAACTAACCGTGTCCTGTTTTTATATCCATACAAAAACAAACACACAATCAAGAAATTATTATTATGTCTGAAAGTTTTGCAGAATTATTTGAAGAAAGCCTGAATCAAACCGTGATGAATACGGGCAACGTTATCATTGGTACCGTTGCTGATATATCCGATGGTTACGTTATTGTCTCTGCCGGTTTGAAATCAGAAGGTGTTATCCCAGTCAGCCAGTTCACTAACCTGTCTGGCGAATTAGAAGTTGCTGTCGGTGATGAAGTTGAAGTGGTACTGGAAGCCGTAGAAGATGGTTATGGTGAAACACGTCTGTCTCGCGAAAAAGCGAAGCGTGCGAAAGCCTGGATCACACTGGAGAAGTCTTTCGAAGCAGAAGAGATTATTACGGGTATTATCACAGGCAAGGTCAAAGGTGGCTTTACTGTTGAATTAGGTGATATCCGCGCATTCCTGCCAGGTTCACTGGTTGATGTCCGCCCGGTACGCGACACTGCATACCTGGAAGGCAAGGAACTCGAATTCAAAGTTATCAAACTTGACCAGAAGCGTAACAACGTTGTGGTATCACGTCGTGCTGTCGTCGAGAACGAGTACAGCGAAGAACGTGAAGCACTTCTCGACAGCATCGAAGAAGGCAAGCCGATCAAAGGCGTGGTCAAGAACCTTACCGATTACGGTGCGTTCCTTGATCTCGGTGGCATCGATGGCCTGTTACATATCACTGACATGGCGTGGAAACGTGTACGTCATCCTTCAGAGATCGTCGAAGTTGGTCAGGAAATCGAAGTCATGGTACTCAAGTTCGACAAGGAGAAATCACGTGTTTCTCTGGGTCTGAAGCAACTTGGTGAAGATCCATGGGCTGAGATCGCACGCCGTTATCCTGAAGGCTCACGTCTCTGGGGCAAGGTCAGCAACATCACCGATTATGGCTGTTTTGTCGAGATCGAAGATGGCGTCGAAGGCCTGGTTCACGTTTCCGAGATGGACTGGACCAACAAGAATGTTAACCCTGCTGCAGTAGTTACACTTGGCGAAGAAAAAGAAGTGATGATCCTCGATATCGATGAAGAGCGTCGCCGTATTTCACTGGGTATGAAGCAGTGTCAGCCTAATCCATGGGATGAGTTCTTTGCATCACATAACAAGGGTGACAAAGTTGTTGGTACTATCAAATCGATCACTGATTTCGGTATATTCGTCGGTCTTAACGGCGAGATAGACGGCCTGATCCACATGTCTGATATCTCCTGGGATGAGACTGGTGAAGATGTCGCTCGCAACTACAAGAAAGGTGACGAGATCGAAGCAGTCGTGCTGTCTATCGATGCGGAACGTGAGCGTATCTCACTGGGCATCAAGCAGATGGAACAGGACCCTATCTCTACATTTATCGCAGAGAACAAGAAAGGCTCTATCGTCAAGGGTACCGTATTGTCTGTAGATGCTAAAGCAGCGATCATCGATCTGGGTGATGGTGTCGAAGGTACATTACGTGCATCTGAACTGTCACGTGATCGTGTCGAAGATGCCAGCACGGTACTCAAGGTTGGCGAAGAAGTTGAAGCTAAACTGATGGGTGTCGACCGTAAGAACCGCGGTATCGCTCTGTCGATCAAAGCGAAAGACTACGATGATGAAACTGAAGCATTACGAGACTTCTCTGATAGTCAGGATGCATCAGCAGGTGCGGCACCAACATTAGGTGATTTAATGAAAGAGCAGATGAAGTCTAACGACTAGACTGTTTACTGACGTCTCGAACCGGGTGAGGCCTTATGAGCTATACTAATAAGGAGTCTCACCAGGCTTCGAGATTTCAGGTTTGTTATAAGTTTAATTGTCAGTTGAATGTAGAATTAACAGCAGGAGAAGGTACAGAAAATGGCTGAAGAAATGCAAGCAGATGCAATGATGAAATCAGAATTGATTGAACGTATTGCTCGAAAGCAAAGTCATCTCGCATACAAGGATGTTGAACTGGCGGTTAAGAGTATTATGGAACAGATGAGTAATTCATTGTCCAGTGGTGAACGAATCGAGATTCGTGGATTCGGCAGTTTCTCCTTACACTACCGTCCACCACGTTCTGGCCGCAACCCCAAGACAGGCGGCTCAGTCTCGCTTCCCGGGAAACACGTGCCTCACTTCAAGCCTGGTAAAGAGCTGCGTGAACGGGTCAATGAATCAATGAAAAAAGAAACAGAATCAAACATACAATCCTGAGAGATAAATACTTTTACGAATGACATTGGTATTGCTACGATCGTCATTTAATCGTTTATCGACATCTATCATAGATTTTCCCAATGTTATAAGGCTGGGAAGGAACCGATAAAACACCGTGTTTGATTTTTCACAACTTCCGCTCTGGTCGTTAGCGATGATTCCGATTGCTATCGGATTCCTGTGGCTGTTATTCCGCTCCTCGCAATCTCATAAAAGACAGCAGTCAACGCTATCTTCCGAATATTTCAAAGGTTTGAATTATCTGCTGAATGATGAGCAGGGGAAGGCGCTTGATATCTTCGTCAAGCTGGTCGAGTCAAACTGGGATACCATCGATACGCATTTTGCCCTGGGTAAGATCTATCGCAAGAATGGCGAGATGGACAAGGCGATCAAGATTCATCAGGGGCTGATAGCAAGGCCATCATTGCCTGACCGTTACCGCAGCGTGATCCTGCTCGAACTGGGTTATGATTATCTCGGTGCTGGCTGGTTCGATCGTGCTGAAGGCTTATTCAAGGAAGTCCTGATACAGGATAAAAAATCCAAAGAAGCCCGGCAAAATCTCATCCTTATATATCAGCAGGAGAAAGACTGGTACAAGGCGATCGAGATCGCAGTCGAGCTGTTTTCTGATGATGCAGATGCAATAGGTCCGATGATCGCACACTATTACTGTGAGCTGGCAGATGTCTGTCAAAGCAAAGGTGATATCAGTCAGCTGGAGAACAATGCCAACAAGGCATTACGTTACGACAGCAACTGCGTACGTGCGACCATCCTGTTGGCGGACCTGGCAAAAGCGTCGGGTGATGATAAAAAAGCAATCAGTCTTTATCAGAGTATAGAAAAACAGGATCCGGAATCGATAATCCTGATTATTGATTCCATGCTTCAATGTTACGAGAACATGTCATCTGAGAACAAGTTGTACGAATACCTGGTCGAACTTCAGGGTCGTCACGAAAACCTTTTCCTGCAAAATGTTATCGCCTGCGTATTAGAGCGTTCACAGGGGAAACAGGCTGCTATCGAATATCTCTCTGGCATGATAAAGCAGCAGCCCAGCCTTGCTGGCCTGCAAAAACTGGTCGCATACAAAGAAAAGGAACTCGATGCTGACGAAATCTTCAGTGACCTGAACACGGCGCTTACCGTAATGCACAAAGACAAGGTAGCTTACCGCTGCCAGAAGTGCGGTTTCAGTACCAACACGCATTACTGGCTGTGCCCGAGCTGCAACCACTGGGGCAGGGTGAAACCCAGTGTCATCGAGCATGACCATAATACAGTAGATGCTATGGTATGAAGTTGAGTAACAGCACGATCGCAATCGATGCTCACTTCACAGGTCGCACCTGTAGAGAACTATGATCTCGATAGTTAAACCTGAGGGACGTTGTCATCTCGAAAGTTTTATCTGAGAGATCTTAAGCATGCTGGATGATTATCTCAGTACATCACTAAATGAAAGACAGATATAAATAATATGACTGAAACATCACCTGTTATCGTTGCATTGGATTACCCGTCCGAAAAAGAGACGATGCAGCTTGTCGAACAACTGCAACCCTCATTATGCCGCCTCAAGGTTGGCAAGGAACTATTCACTCGTTGTGGCCCGTCGCTGGTCAAACAGCTGGTCGATAGAAACTTCGATGTGTTCCTCGATCTCAAGTATCACGATATCCCCAACACTGTCGCCAGGGCCTGTGCAGCCGCAGCTGATCTGGGTGTATGGATGTTAAACGTGCATGCCCTGGGTGGTGAGAAGATGATGCGTGCCGCCAGAGAAGCAATGAGCGCTGAGGGTTCTCCCTTACTCATAGCTGTGACATGGCTGACCAGCAGCGGCCAAGAAGAACTGGACGCGCTCGGTATACAATCGACACCGCAAGAGATGGTATCAAGACTGGCATCGATGACTAAAAATGCCGGCCTTGATGGTGTCGTCTGCTCGGCACAGGAAGCGCCGATGCTGAGAAATAAACTCGGAGATAATTTCTGCCTGGTAACACCGGGCATCCGTCTGGCGGATTCAGCAAAAGACGACCAGAACCGTGTTGTTACACCAGAACGGGCTATCAAAGATGGTGCTTCTTACCTCGTTATCGGCCGCCCGATCACACAGGCAGCAGATCCGTGTGAAGTTCTAAGCGTAATAAACAGATCATTAGCAGAATAAAATTCCTAATACAGTTGCAGCTGATTAAATAACGGCCATTCAAACAACTGTCATCCTGAACGACAGTGAAGGATCTTACGCCTATTATGTAAGATTCACTGTTAATGAAAACTCCGGACCTTGCAGGTTGAACCACTTACGTGATTTGACAAGGTCTAGAAAGCTGTAAGACAAAACCTACAAAAAGTTTCAGCTATTCCTGATAGTTTTAAAAAATTCATTCAGATATTGTCAGCACTCAATTCAAAAATACATCCAGGGAGGATACACATGAAATTATTTCATACACTGTTTTTCACACTTTTCTTATTGTTCTCATCATCAGTCATGTCTGCTCAGGCTCAGGCTGAAAAGATAAACATCAACACCGCCAATGCGGAACAGATATCGTCAAGTATGACGGGAGTAGGCGAGAGCAAGGCGAAAGCCATCGTCGAATACCGTGAAAGCCACGGTAAGTTTAAATCTATAGAAGAACTGGAGAACGTCGATGGAATCGGTTTGAAAACGGTAGAAAAGAATAAAGATAAGATAGCATTGTAATAACTGGAAGAGGGTAGATCTATTTTCGTATTAAATGGCATGCTTGAATAGATCTACCCATATTGGCTGATAGTATATATGCCAATTCTATAAAGATATATGGCATTGATATTCAATATTAAATCAATATAGGCCATGGGAATTATATGGGTGGACTTCTACATAAGAAGTCATCTGTGAACTAATAGTAATCAACGTAATTAAATGACAGGGAGTGTTATTTATGTCAATCCAAAGATACAGCTTTTACCTTTTAGTTCTCATTTTATTTGTTTTACAAGGTTGCGTCGCTACTCAATCATTTTCTACGGTTGCGAGAGGTGGCAACACCATTCCCTCGCTGTTGGTTCTCTCGACGGTATGACCAAATCGAACAACGATACTGCTTGTATCTGATGTGGACATTTTTACTATTAGGAATTGAGTAAAATGAAAATAATATCTCTAATATTTTTTATACTTTTGATAACTTTTAAAGCGTATGCAAACGAAGAGCCTTATTTAGCTGATAGTCATGAAGGAGCCGTAGCTGCCTGCAACGCTCATGTGGCTTCTCTGGGATATATTGATAATCATTGCTCATATGGACTCGGGTGGGCCGCAAGCTGGAATTTGTGTACTAGTGGCACGCCTTATGTAACTAATTGTGGCGAAGAACCAGGTACCACTCCAGATCGCATAAGTATATTCTACTATTACCCATTATATACAATAGGCGGCAGCTATTATGCGAACAATAATAGTTGTACAGTAGGTAATCCAGTAGACCCTGTCACAGGAAGCAAAACACAACATGAATCATTGGTTGATATACCTGCTAGTCAGTCATTAGTGCTGGATATATATTACAATAGTTCAAATCTGGATAAATGGAAACACAGTTTTAGCCGACGCTTAACATTTTCCGATGTGCCAACAGGTAGTCGTTATGATACGGGATACGGTTCAGCGCATGACTATAATCCTAGTGCTGAACCTGAAGCACCATCATTTATTGGTGGCAGCGGTCTAGTTGCAACTTATGGTAAAAAACCCATTGCCCCACAAAGCGAATCATATCACTCTAAACAAGATGCTTGCGAATTAGGTTGGGGGCTTTTTAAATATCATTTTAAATATTCATGGGCACGTGCATCTGTAGCTGAATATCGATTAACTCCAATCTCGACTTATGGTGCCGTTGGACAGTGTTATATATTGGATGCGCCGGAAGGTGAAGTAAAAATGGTGCTGGATATCCATGAACTATTTGCTGGAATACCTGGTGGTGGTTCGTATCAACTATTAAACAATGGAGCTGGAAACCGGTATCTGAGGTTTATGCGCCCAACAGGTGGGGCCATTGTCTTTTCTGAACTTGAAAATTATAAAAACATTTCCCAGACAGGTGAGACGCTTGATGTGACAGGTACTGGTACAGACAGGGTGTATAAATTACATACTAATAATGATGAAATCGAAACATATTCAGATCAAGGTAAATTATTATCTATAAAAAATACTCAAGGACTGGTGCAGACACTAAGTTATGTAAATGATTCATGGCTGCTTGCTCAGGTAACAAATCAGACAGGTGAGTATATAACATTCGACTATGAAGCATATGGTGATACTAACCAATATCATAGGATTAAATCCATAGTTGATAATAACTCCCGTATTTGGGTGTTTGGGTATGATCCAGCTGAACATAACCTGACATCAGTAACGTTTCCCGATGCTTCGGTAAGGCAATATCACTATGATGATGAAAACGATATTCAATTATTAACTGGCATTACAGATGAAAACGTGCAGCGCTATGCTAGCTGGGAATATGATGCAGAAGGTCGCGCCACTTTAAGTGTGCATGGTGTAGATAAGGATAAAGACCGCGTAGAGATAGCCTATGCTGACAGTTATGTCGGCAAAGGCGCACGAATTATTACAACAGTGAGAAAATCAGCCAATACTGGATCTGTAGACAATATTAAATCGACATATTTTACTCATTCAGGTGGTGGTGTCCCAATAGTTGCAGAAATTACGGGTGTTAATCCTGTCAAGTATGAGCATAATGCAATTACAGGTGATCTTGAATATAAAATTGAAGATGTTGGCATGCCTTCACAGCAACGTACCGAATACAGCAACTATGATAGTAAAGGCAATCCAGGTGTAATCAAAGAAGCGGTCGGAACTCCTGCGCAACGCGAGACGAGTTATACCTATGATTCCCGTTATCACAGCAAAGTAGCAACCATCACAGAATCCTCAGTTTATCCTGGTAATGACAAAGTCACCACAAATCAATACGATGATTTTGGCAATAACACTTCGGTCACGATAAGCGGTTTTAAACCAGGCGGATCAGCCGTCTCTCGCACCACTTCGTTTGAATACAACGGTCCGAATCATCAGCTAACACAGATTGATGGTCCACGTACCGATGTCAATGATATCTATACCATTGATTATTATCCCGATAACGCAACAGCAGGTGATAACCGTGCCCGTATGAAACGTGTTACCGCTCCGTTAAATATCACGCTTTATGACAACATTACCTATACCCCAACGGGGAAGATTAATACCTATATCGATGCGAATAATGTACAGACGACATTATCCTATTATTATGGCAACGATCGCCTGCAGACACTGTCTCAGCTTGATCTGAATACAGGCGAACAGCGCTTGACCGAATGGACTTACCTGGCCACGGGCGAAGTCAAGACGGTCACCACCGGTGATGATGTTGCTGATAAAACCACGCTAACCTTCAATTATGATGATGCCCGACGTCTGACCAGTATCGTCGATGGCCTGGGTAATACCATCGAATATATCCTCGACAGTGAAGGCAATGTCGAACAGGAAAATATAAAAGACCATAACGGTGTGCTTAAAAAACAACTGACCCAGACCTTCGATGACTATAACCGTCTGCAGCTGCGTACCCAGGTTAATGAGGCATATACCGAGACCTGGTTGCCCAATGGCACACTGGATAAAATTGTCGATGGTAAAAACGTTACCACCGACTACAGTTACGACAATCTTCGCCGTCTGACGCAGATCAATCAGGACATGGGCGGTATCTCACCGCAAACGGCAGATGCCTTAACTATCCTGAATTACGATGTGCAGGACAATCTCACCTATGTGAAGAACCCGGTCAATGGTGAAACCATCTACACCTATGATGACCTGGGTAACCAGTTATCACGCAACAGCGATGACACCGGTCTGACAACATACAGTCATGACGATGCCGGCAATATTACCAGTATGCTGGATGCAAACGGTGAAACAGTTACTTATGCCTACGATGCATTGAATCGCCTGACATCGATAACCACCAGCAATACCGATGATGACTACCAGTATGAATACGACAACTGCCAGAATGGTGCGGGACGTCTGTGTAAGGTATCCAGTACCAGCAGTGCGCAGCACTACAGTTATGATGCTTTCGGTAATGTGAGTAGTCAGCAGGCACTGCATTATGCTTATGATAGCGCTAACCGGCTCAAAACCGTTAGTTACCCATCGGGCGCCATCGTGCATTACGACTACGATACCGCCGGGCAGGTTTCACAGGTCACACTGGAACGTAACGGCACTATGATGACACTGGCATCCAATATCGATTATGAAGCTTTTGGCGGCATAACGAACCTGCTCTATGGTAATGGCCTGTCTTTATCACAGAGCAGAGATACAGCTTATCGTCCGCTCACCCAGAGCATACTCGCTGTATTTGAGCTTAATTACACCGAATACGATGAAAACGGCAACCTCAAACAACGCAATGATGCCATTGCGGGTAGCAATGCCTTCTTTGAATACGATGCGCATAACCGTTTGAATGCGGCTAACGGTGACTTTGGTGTTATCCGTTACGAATACGATAAAAACGCCAACCGAACAAAACTTACAGATAACACTGTTGAGACGATAAGTACCTATGATCCGGCATCCAATCGCCTATCCATGCGCGGTGTCGATAATGCCAGCCTGGATAATAACGGCAATATGCTTGATCTGGGAGACCGTGGTTATAGTTACACGAAACATAACCGCCTGTTCGAAGTGTACGATGGTGGGGTACTAAAAGCGACCTATCTCTATAATGGTTTAGGGCAGCGTATCAGTAAAATACTGCCTGATAGCACTGGTAAATACTTTATCTATGATACCGACGGCAAACTGATGGCAGAAACCGATATCAACGGTAATGTTCTTTTCGAATACCTCTATCTAAATGGTCAGCTGCTGGCGAAATATACGCCGGATAGTGATAGCGATGGTATCAGCAACTATGAAGAGGACAGGCAGGGCACATATCCCTCATCACCCGATACAGACACTGATGGCATAGCTGACCTGGACGAGATCTATGTCTACGGTACATCTGTTAGTAATGCAGACACTGATGGTGACGGTATAAGTGACGGCGATGAAGTTGCGCTTAACTCCGATCCGTTAAACAGCAACGTTGCTGTCGGTGATATCAACCTGGATGGTGAATTCAACCTGGGTGACTATGTACTGTTATCGCAATATGTTCTTAATATACGAGTACCAACAGCAACCGAGCAGGCACAGGCAGATATTAACCAGGATGGCGTGCTGAATATCAAGGATATGTTGTTGATGCAGCGTACATTGCTCGGTTTGCAGGTCAGCTGGTCTGATTTCTCTGTTGAAAATATAGAGCATTTATTTACGCAGATTTATCAGGGCGTTATTCCACAGGCTTATGCGGCCAATGGTGATGGTGCAATCTATTATGTGCATAATGATCACCTCGGTACACCGCTTAAAATGACTAATGAGATTGGGCTGGTTGTCTGGCAGGCGGTTTATGATCCGTTTGGTAAGGCGACGTTGGATGAGGATGTAGATGGGGATAGTAAGACTGTCGAGATGAATGTGCGGTTTCCTGGGCAGTATTATGATGGTGAGTCTGGGTTGTATTATAATTACTTCCGTACTTACGATCCAGATACTGGCCGCTATATTACGAGTGATCCGATTGGGCTCAGTGGTGGAATAAATACCTATGCTTATGCGGGTGGAAATCCTTTAAAGTATATAGACGCTTATGGTTTAGATTATGGGTTTAGCGTAAACCCAAATGCCGCAGGTGGTAACGGTCACACAACTTTACATTATCAAAATACGAGTGGACAGTGGTATTCCTATGATCAGGGTGCGCGAGGATTACCTTCTTCGGGTGGGGCTAATATAGGGTTTCTGATGGGGTTGGATGCACCTGCAGGTGTGACTATTATGCCAATTGAAAGTCCTCCAGCCAATGCAAATCTATATGACTCTACAGTACTTCAGGATGCCCTTATATATCAAAGCGCTCTCAATAGTATGAATGCACATAATTCAGGCAAGATTGATTACAACCTTTATAATAATAATTGTACTGATGCTGCTGTAGATGTAGTAAACGATGCAGGAATTAATTCTAATATTCCAAACCCTGCTTTCACTGTTCGACCAAACAGTTGGTTTAACTTAATACTGGGTCAGTAATGTTTATGATAAATATTAAAAGGGTATTCACTTTAATTCTGTTGGTCTTTCAAGTCCAAGGGTGCAATGGAGAATCAATGGGGCTACAGAAAGAGAAAAAGTTGAAAGATGGAATTTATCTCAGTGTTACTTTAAAAGATGAAGCGATCATCTTGAAGAGTAAATCTACAAAAATACGGGGTAAGATTTATATAGTTGGTGATAAAGTTAGAAATGTTGATTTAGGGTGTATAGTTCTACAGGTTGAAAATGTGCTTAGTGACGCTGTTTACGTTGATAGCGTCGCACATGTTTTGACATCTAATATTCAAGCTCGGTCAGGAATAGTTGATATGAACTTATATTGGATATTCGAAAACAAAGTCTTAGATAAAAAGATTAAGGAGTTTTCAATTCTAGTAGATGAGAAGTGTCTCATTAAAAACTAATATACTACGCGATTCAAAATCAGGACTAGTTTATAACTACTTTGAATAAAAGGAATAAAAGGTGTCAGAGTCCTTTAATTATTAAATAATACAGCAGTGAATTGATCAACTGTTTAAGGAAGGTACGGATGCCCAGAAAGCCACGATTTTACTTGCCTGGCGTCCCTGCACATATTGTGCAACGTGGCCATAGTCGTGAGCCGGTATTTTTTGAAGCGACAGATTACTTAGCCTATTTAGGTTGGCTGAAAGAAGCGTCTGAACGTTACAACTGTAAGTTACATGCATATGTTCTCATGACGAATTATGTGTATATACTGGTTAGACCAGGGGAGAAAAATAGCATCAGTTTAATGATGCAGTTTGTCGGGCGACATTATGTGCCTTATATAAATTATACCTATGGAACGAGTGGTTCGATCTGGGAGGGACGGTAAAAGTCGAACCTGATTAATGATGAGGCGTATTTGTTTATCTGTATGCGTTATATTGAGCTTAACCATGTACGTGCAAACATGGTTAATGTGCCTGAATTATACCCTTGGTCAAGTTATCAGGCTAATGCACGAGGTAAAGATAATGAGCTCCTTAGTTATCATCCTTTGTATCAGGCACTAGGGAGTTCGAGAAGGCAGCGTATTGATGCTTATAATGAATTATTTAAAGCGCATATTGGCGAGGAGCAACTTGGGGCTATACGTGCTTCCTGGCAAACGGGTACACCACTTGGAAATGATTACTTTAAAGAGAAAATTGAAGAAAAGTTGAGATGTAAAGTAGGGCTTGCAAGACGCGGTCGTCCAGTAAAGGCTTTTGAGCCCTTATGAATAGAATTTAGATGCTTTATCACATTATCTTTCACAGGGAGGGCAGTATAATGAAAATATTCATAAATGATCTACATAAGCTTCTATTATTAGGGCTGGTCGTAACATTATTTTCCGGTTGTTCAAGTATGCAATCAATGTCGGGCTATGCTAGAACGGGTGATACAATTACCATCGCTTTAGGTGGAACTGAAGATAGCAATGCCCTGGTTGAGGTTTTGAAGAAAGAAGATATTGTAATTACGATTACAGACTCAAGTCAGAGTACCTACCCTGTTATGTTAAGGCATTTATTCCGAGTTTATCCAGACCATAGCAGCACCTATATTTTTAATACAAAGAATACTGGAGGTGGGAACGCAATTGATGCTTACGCGCCGCCTTTGCTAGGTCAGTGGATAGCAACAGTTGATTTAGTCGATCCTGTATCCACATTATCGCCTCCTTTAATCGAAGGTCCTGCAACAATATCAGTTAGTTCTCCTACACAGATGAACCCATTTAAAGACTATCCTGGATGGGGTTGGGGATGGACGAATGGCAACCTTGCTTCTATAGCTATTGATATTTTACCCGGTACGGGTTCACCAAATACTTTGAATTACCTTGGTCCTATGTCTCATGACCCTGTAGCTGATCTTGAACCATTGCCACAGTTAATTATCGCACCTTCTGCAGTACCTTCAGCTAATATTGCTGGCGGAAGCTTCAAGTTTATTTATAACAAAGATGACTTTTCTGGTGGTTTAATGGTAGTGCCATCTAACCATGACCCAAATGTACAACTAACTTCAAATATTACAGATTTGGGTGACGGAACTAAACAGTTAGATGTTATATTATTAAATCCTAAGGGATTTCTGAACCACGATGATCGTACGGGTGACTATGAGGAGTTCTACGGTCCTGGTTTTGATACGATGGCAATTGGGAAAATGAGTCCGCTAAGAAGTGTTCGTTTTAATATAGTATTCAAGGACAGTGCTATAGCAAATAGTGAAACCGACTGGCAGAACTCTATTCAAATGGTGAGTGGTAGTTATATAGACATGCAAGGCTATCAAATATCAGATGTTTCTCCTATTATGAATAAAGTACGTTGAGTAAAAGAGATAAGGCTCGGATCAAAAATTGGGTATAGAGAGCAATTGTTTCTAATATAGAAGGAATCCATTTTTTATAAATATAAATTTATAATCAAATAATGCGTACAAGGAGGTATTGCATGTCACTTAAACCACGGTTTGTTTTGCCCGGTGCTCCTCAGCATATCATTCAGCGTGGAAATAGCAGGGAACCATTTTTTTACTCCACGGATGATTATCAGAAGTATCTGGATGACCTGAAACACTCTGCTTTAAAGTACGATTGCCGTGTACATGCTTATGTATTAATGACAAGTCATGTGCATCTTTTAGTAACCCCAATGCAGAATAATAGTCTCCCGCAGATGATGCAGGCGCTTGGTCGTCGCTATGTAAAGTATATCAATACTACTACCCATAGAACGGGTACATTGTGGGAAGGGCGCTATAAATCTTGCCTGATCGATTCTGATATGTGCCTTCTAACTTGCATGTGTTATATAGAGCTGAATCCAGTCAGGACGGGTATGGTGGATCATCCTGGTGAATATGTCTGGTCCAGTTATGAATATAATGCACAGAGTAAAAATAGTGGCATGATTGAAAATCATCCAGTTTATTTAACACTGGGCGAAACGACGAAAGAGAGGCAGTTTGTATACAGGGGGTTATTTCAGAGATATATGGAAAATGATCTCATACACCTAATTCGTGATGCGATCAATGATGAACTCGTCTTGGGAAGAACTGACTTCAAAAATAAAATCGAAAAAATATTACATAGACAAACACGGTTAGGAAAAGCAGGAGGGACATGTATTAAAGAGGTGAGTGCGATTTATTACATCCATATTTAGACTATTAGCAACAATTGCTCTCTGCCCCGGACTAATTAGTTATATTGAAATTCACGTATGACCGATGTCGACCTAGAGCGACCATTGTGTGAAAATCAAGTTGCTCGTCATCTATTTGGATGATGTTACTGGCAGAAGGATCTGATGATTGATAGACGTCAATTATGTTTGAGGATTGAGTAGTATATTCTCCGGTAGTGATGACGTGATTCACTTGTTTTAGGAAGTTATAAATACAATATGAGGAAATTATAATGAAAAAATATCTTGCTCTACCCGCTTTGGTTTTGCTGTTAAATACTCCTGCCTTTGCTCAAAATTGGTACGTAGATGGTGGCGTCGGATTTATTAAATTTGATGATGGGACTGACTCTATATCACCAACCAATCTCTATATAAGAGGTGGCTATCAATTTAATCAGTACTTTAATGCTGGCCTGGAATCGAACGTTACGATCGCCTCAGATTCTGTCGATTATGCGCCTGATGTTGAATTTGATGTGGATACTTTTACGCTTTATATACGGGGTGGTGTTCCTGTAGGTGAAAGTGTTTGGTTGTATGGTCAAATAGGTCGAACAAATACGGAGTTGACTGCTGAATATCTCGGTACAGAGATTAGTGACGATGATAACGACACAATGTTTGGCTTTGGTGCGGAAATTGATGTGGGCAGTGGCAATACTTATCTATCATTAAATTACTCGATGTATAACAATAATGATGGTGTGGACGTAACCGGGATTAATCTAGGGTTTGGCGCACGTTTTTAAAATCATCAAATTGTTGCTATAAAAGTTAATATTAATTCATAGCGCGGTTGCGGCAGTCTTAATGGCTGCCGTTTTTTATTGTTAGACTATCGTGTTAATTGTCCGTTATTGGCTGGTAACTGACCATTCAAGTATCTCACCCAAATTGTCAGTCTAAAGGTCGATAATCGCCCCGATCGTTCGGCAAAGTGTAAAATAAATCTGACTAATTCTGACTAATTTTCTCGTACTGGCCTCATTTTTGTTCGGGATTCTTTACATATTAATAAATAATGAAATACTTATATATCATTATGTGACTGATACTAATACTAATGTATATTGTGGTATGGTTATTGCTTTGTTTATCCTTAATAAAATCTTTTTGTGGCAATAACGCATTAAATAACAGATAGAGGAAAGGGAGTGGTTATTAAATCAATTTCATTAGCTATAGCAACATTAGCCTTATCGACCAGCTTGAATGCTTCAGTTTTAAATACGCTTAACGGTGTCGACTACGAGTGGTTAGAACTTTCAGCAACGGCTGGCATGAGCCGAGATCAAGTTGAAGCGGCTATAGCAGCTGCAAGCCCCGGTGATGCATTATATGGATATGAGTACGCATCACGATCCCTCGTTGAAGATTTACTGCTGTCGTATACATCATGGGATGGTGTTGATGGTTGGCATACGGAGAGTGCGGCAACCACTGGCAACCTCGCATACTTAGCCGATTTCGGCACACTCGGTTCTGGAGACTACACAACCTACTATACTGATTTTGATACTCTCGGAGTATCGTTTTCCTATAACAAATGGTTATATAGTCGTGCATTATATGGCCTGGGCAGCGAATGCGGAGATCTATCATGTATTTCCCTATTCGATGTTGTTCTCGACGACACATCTCCGGTTGCAGCAAGGTTGCATGGCTTTTACGGGCTCGATGCTGACAGGGCAGCGGTCGCAACAAGGGGCAACACTGATACGTTTATAGATACAGGGTCACATCTCGTGCGCGTCTCACAGGTTCCTCTCCCATCGGCTGTCTGGCTCTTAGGCTCTGGTCTTATCGGTTTAGTTGGTATAGCCAGACGAAAAAAAGCATAACGATTAAATGTTAATCAATAGCGGCTCCAGAAGGAGCGGGGTATAGTGATAGGAAAAAAAGTGCCGGTTTTAAGACGTATGCCTGAGTAATGGGGATTTGACCCGACCTGGGTCACCCGTCACAGCCTGGATGTAACTAGAAGCCGCTGCCCTTCGGGGTGGCGGTTTTTTATGTGATCAAATAATGGTCATGCGCTGATGTGAGAGCCCTGGACTTAAGGAATAACCAAAGAAATTACTTGATTGGCATAATCTTTATGATATTGTTGGCAGGATCGTTTAGTAAAAACATAATGATAGGGACTGCCATGAAACTACTATTCAGTTATATTTTATTGCTTTCGCATAGCGTCACTACTCTTGCATCAGATATTCCTATCTGTCCAGAGTTCAAGAAAATAGACAGACCAAATCCTTCACTCAATGCACACGGTATATATACCACCAGTCGTGATACCACTAGTGGTGATATGTGTATCACTATACCTGTGGATAGCGTACTACAAGGAGTTGAGTGTAAAGTTTCTTACAGACTAACAAAATGGGAAGGGTACTTATGTAAAGTTAATGGTAGATGCGGGCTGGACTCTTCATTTAGAAATTACAGAGACAATATTGTCAATGATGAGAGAGTTATCTGCGTATATTTTGATCATACTAAACCATACGCTGTAAACGCTAATCTTAATGTCAGGTCTTACAGGCCATAATAGGGAGGACGGCATGTATAAATTATACAGCGCAATAGTATTGATGGTCTTCTTGCTTACATCCTGCAGTATAACGGCCGGAGATTACAAGGAAGTTAAAGTGCCAGACATCCAGTTGAGCCCTGTTGGCTCTATAACAGATCGCATACCTGTCTTTAGGTGGAGATGTGATGGTGAGGACGAATACAGGATACAAATACGTGACTATGCGGGTAGCGTATTATTGACGTCAGATTGGAAAAAAGTAATACCTAAAAATGGTGAATGTCAGATTCTATTTGAGCAGAATGATCATTTGAGATTATGGGCCGGATATTGGACTATTGGTCAGGATCATGTGTGGTACTTGAGTAGAAGATCCGCACAATCATGGGAGGGTGGAGCTGATTTTATTATTGAAGACGTTGCGAATCTGGATTTTAGCCCAATAACAGATGAGTGGATTGAAATTGGTAGTGGTTGGGATGTTTTCCCAGACTCGGTCAATAACAAAAGCCTTACATATTCTGATCAAGACACATATTTAATGTCTAATTCAGTCATATCTGAAAGCGATCACAAACGACTTCGTTATCGGAGAGACTTGTATAGCGTATTTTCATTTGAATGTGGTGATCAAGCACAGTGTGAGACTTCGTTCCTGCTTGGCGGCGCTTCTCCACCAGGCAAGCCTTGCATGGATGGCGATGTATCTAAATGCCCGAAAGACTTCCCGCGTACAATGCTTACATTTTTTTCTGATGGCAAAGCAAAGTTGCACCACAAGAATGGCAAGAGAGAGTGGCTATATGCCAATTTAAATATTGATAACCTATATCTCGATGGTCAAGACAATCGCTTAAGAATTTCTGTGATCGACAGGTCTCCAGTTACATTAAGGGTTCACCTTAACGATAAGGAAGTATATTGCGGAAAAATCAAAGATCTTGGCTCGTCTAGTGTTATGTATGGTGTGCAATGGAGGGCAACAGGGTCTGCAGTAAGTGGAGAAGGCTTGATTCTTAAACAGTTAGATATAGCGGATGGATCGGTCTATACGCGCTGCGACATCCCTCAACCATCCAAATATGATTGGTAAGCAACAAGGAGGTGAGACGTGAAATACTACGAAATTATCGCCAAGGCAATATCTGACAAATATTACTATGATGCGATAGGCTGTAAACCGATAAGTTCGAGAGTTGTTTATCGTGACATTGATATATCTTTTACGGATATAGATGTGTACACACCCAAGGCCAAGCAAGATAACAAAGCAAATTCACTTCACTCAGAGGCATATAAGTTATATCAAAGTGCCAATATCAGATATAGAACAGAATCTAAATCGCCTAAGGCATATATTAAACTGAATTCATCGAGAAGAACTTGCAGCAAACAAGCCAACTTATATATTAAATATATCCACCACAAGTATTATGGTGGCAAATACTCGCCGCCTGCAAATCAACCTGGCCAATCAACACATGAATATGGATTGGCAATCGATGTGGATTTAGGCAAGGACAAATCCCAAATATTGGCCGCGTTACGCTATGCGGGTTGGGAGAATACAGTGTCTGGTGAACCTTGGCATTATGAGGCCGTCAATACATCCGCTTGGGGTAGGTTGTCGAGCATCAAGAATACCAATAAGCGTCAGTCTAAAGAAATTTCTGTAAATATCGCAGAATGGTTTGAATTGAGAAAGAAGGTAGAGTCACTTTTTCGCGAGTACAAAAGCGAGTATTCAAAGCATGACCCAGAACGCAAACGTCTTAAAGAAGAATATATAAGACTCAACAAAACTAAAAACGACTTAAATAAGCATAGATCCGATATTGTAAGGAAAGACAAACGCCTCCAATCAATAAAGCGAAAAATCCACGCATTGGAGCGCGAAATAGACGGTCTTGTGTATACTTGGTGCCCTAACAAACAGCCTTACTCTAAATGTGACCATGAGGGAAAAAAGCGTAAATGGCGAGATTATGTCGCCAACAAGAGAAATAAGCTACAACAATTAAGGGCCCAATATAAAGAAGGCGCCAATGAAAATGCAGACTCCGCACGAGAGTATCGCGATAAAAGCAAGAATTATGAGCGGGATCTCCGGAAGTATGATGTTGATAGGCGTGAATTCAATAGGCTTGAGAAAAAGTTACAGGCATTAAAAAGAGATATCGGCAGAGCTAAAAATAGAATGGATAAAAAACGATCTGAATTCAATAAAAAAATATCAATCCTGCAAAAAAGTGTTGGCGCATGGGCAATCGTTTGATGCAAGTGATATATAATCATACAAACAGCATACTTATCGTAATATAAAATGCACGACATATATCTGTGATTCGTAGCGCCCTTGAATGCCGAATGGTATTGGATAGTAGAAGATGCATACGTTAACAGCTCACAACATTAAGCTGCATGCCCATAATGAATCTGACTGGGCCACCCGTGGCGACTACTGGCTCAAACGCCTAAATCCTCCACGCCAGAATGAGGCTAAAAGACGCCGCAAGTCGAATAAACCTCTGGTCTTATCTGGCCACGGTATCCACCTCAAAGTCGAGGCGGATACTTTACTGATCACCTGCGGCTTTACTCACTACCCCCAATCCCGCGAGCAATACCGCTTCTTCAATGGCGACCGCCAGATGCCCTCACGCATTGTGATACTGGATGGTGACGGTAGTATTACGTTGGATGCACTAGAGTGGCTGTCTAACCATTGTGTATCCCTAGTGCAATTAGACTGGAAAGGGAATGTAAGTGGAGTCGGTTCAGCCACATATGCAGCTAATCCTGAATACGTAAAAAGACAGCTTGCTTTACAGGACTCTGGCAATGGCTTCGATTTCATGAAGCGCCTGGTTGTAGACAAACTGAACAATGCTGTTGATACCATACAGTCTGTACCCATCGAGCATCCTGACATCGATATTCGACTGAATAAACTTCGCAATTACGCGGAACGTATAACAAAGGGTGAGTTCGAAACTAATATCACTTTACTAAGTGCTGAGGCTATCGCAGCGGTAGCCTATTTTCAGTGCTGGTATCACTATGAACTACGTTGGAGAGGGATCAAACGTAAACCGATCCCACCCGAATGGAAGAGTCTCAATACCAGGGTAGGTAAAAATGGCAATTCAAACAAGTTCGCAACCCACCCCATCAATGCGATCCTGAACTATGCCTATGGTATGCTAGAAAACCAGGTCAAGGGGTTGATTACTGTAAAAGGCCTCGATCCCACAATACCGATATTCCATGCACAAAACCGTAGTGGTGTTGCACTAGTCCACGATCTGATGGAACCAGTTCGTCCCGTGATGGATAAACACATTCTGAAATTCATGCTAGGACGCACCTTCGCACCTGATGATTTTGTTCTGAACAAGGATGGAGTTGTCCGTCTTCACCCCCAATTTGCACGATTTTTAGTTAAATCAATTCAAGATATTCCAGAGATCGAAATAATAACAATAAATAATATAAAAAAGTTAATTAATTAGTTTTTTTAATTTAATTAATTTAGGAATATTCAATTGGAAAACATCAATACACAAGAATTACTAAAACTATGGAAAAAAGGTAAAACACTTTATGAATCTTTATTTGAATTTAGCGATAAATCGCTAATTAATAATTACAATAAATCACAATTAGAACTCGAAAATCAAACTAATTCAATTCCAGAAAATAATTCTAATGGCAAACCATCTATGATGGATAATCTTCAGGCTTTTCAAAGTACCTTTAATAAATATCAAGGAACCCGTAATGCAAACGATAAATTAAAACGGGATCTTTTAAATAAAATATTATCTGAAAAATTAGCTGGTTTAGGATTTGAATCACCGATAAAAACATCAAGTCAACCGCAGTTAATTCCAATTCATATTTGGCCTCAAAAAATAAATGAATTTAATTGGAACGAATCGTCGTTTTTAAGTAATGGAGTTGAGTTTCAAAAAATACGAATAATAAAAAATATTGAATTTAAAAAGGAAAGAAATATTCAAAATAAAAAAAAGGAAATTCAATTACCAGATTTTCAAATTACTGATAAGTCTGTAGGAAGACCTTCAAAAAAACAGGAAATAATTAATGCGTATAACTTATTAAAGAATAAAAACAAAATTGATTATTCGAAAACATTTAAATCGCATACACCATTAATTCGAGAAGCCGTTAGACTTCAAAGTCCCACTTTAACGGATGATAAGGGGCTCGGTGATGAAGCTATTCGGCGCACTGTAAAGTCACTTTTCGATCAAGAGAAGAAAGAACAGAAATAAACCTCAAAACCTACCTCAAAACTATAAATCATTGAATAATTTATAGTTATTTATCGAGGTTCGCGCCTGCGTTACGTTTACCACATCAATACAGATGTGAGACGTAACATGACTAAAAAAACTAGAAAACGCGATTACAAAGCAGAATATCAACGCCGCATCCAACGCGGCCTGGCCAAAGGGCTAAGCCGATCCCAGTCACGCGGCCATCCAAAGGCTAAAGAAAAGCCAGTTAGTACACCACACTCGATCCCCGACAAGCAATTACAAATCAGCTTGAAATTGCTCCGTTCAGGTATCTCGCTTTCTGAAGCAGCAAGGCAGATTCGGGTATCCCCTGAACGACTGCGCAACCAGGCAGCATCCCTTGGCGCTATTAAAAAGGACGGTGGCCGCTGGAAACTCAAGCAAAGGCTACCTCGTGAAATGCTCGTATACAGCAATGGAGAGGAGCGTCGCATCACAGTAAGCCAATTTAAAGAGGCTTCTAAGTTGGGCCGATATATGGCCGCAGTCGGCTATTTCCTCACTACAAATGAAATTGATTACCTTGAGCCATTCATCGGCAAGTGGGTCAAGGATCGAGAAGGTATGAAGCATCTACTAGAGACGAATCCCAATATACTTTATCGGCTGACCACTACAGGATCACAAACGTTTGAGCAGATATACCGGATTGTTGTATAGGAGATAGCAGTGGGTATTCGGAACAACAAGGAATCACGAAAGCAAAAGCGCCTGGAACGGTTCGGTACTAATCATCCTGTATGTGTGAATTGTGGTGAAGACGATGACCGCTGCTTGGAATTGCATCACATTGCAGCCAGAGCACACTCTGAGGATACAGTCATTCTTTGCCGGAATTGTCACCGCAAGGTAAGTGATGATCAAAAGGATCACCCCAAGTGCAGGGACATAGCTACCAAGACCCAGTCAATTGGCTATCAACAATTGGGACTGGCCGACCTATTTGCATTACTTGCCATCTCGCTGAGACAGTCTGGTAACCACTTAATTGATACTAACAAAGAGGAATCATAATGCCCCTTCCTCCAGTAGATTCTATGCCAGTCGCAGTCAGGGCATTTGCTGTGAAATCAGCACGTGAGCATACACTCAAGCCTATTGGTATGCCCCTAAAGAAGACTCCAGAGCCTTCCTACTGGACACTGACATTCGACACAGAGACAACGACTGATGAGACCCAGAATCTGCGATTCGGAACATACCAGGTAAGAAAGTATGACAAGTTGCATGAGTCAGGAGTTTTCTACGATCACGATATCCTAAGAAAGATAGAGATCGATCGTCTTAAACACTACGCCAAGACCCATGATCTCAAAATCATGCCTGTCAGGCAGTTTGTAGACGAGATTTTCTATGGAATTGGTTACACCTATAGAGCCAGTATTGTTGGCTTTAATCTTCCTTTTGATATTTCAAGACTGGCAATAGGTCATTCATCTGCCAGAACCACAAAACGCAACAAGATCATGAAGGGAGGGTTTACTTTCAAACTCTCAGAGAATGACTTCCACCCCAATGTGCAGATCAAGCATATCTCGTCCAGAGATGCCTTTATCCAGTTTACATCTACCATTGGGCAGCGGACATCACGAGGGAAACGTAAACAAAAACGTTATCAGCCTATCAGGCGTGGATTCTTCATAGATGTCAAAACCCTAGCCGCAGCATTACTGAGTCGTTCATTTTCGTTGGATTCGCTTGCCCGGCATCTAAAGGTCGATGCTCTCAAGCACAATACCGATGAACATGGCCGAGAGTTGACCGATGAGTATATCGCCTATGCTGTTCAGGACACCCAAACCACCTGGGAAAGTTACGAGCGTCTAATGGCCATGTATGCTCATCACGGACTCAATCAAACACCAGCTTACAAGATTCATAGTGAGGCCAGTCTGGGTAAAGCCTATCTCAAGGAAATGGGTATCAAGCCGTGGCGGGAGCGCCAGCCTGACTTTCCATCTAATCAACTTGGGCAGATTATGAGTGCATACTTTGGTGGGCGGTCCGAGGTACATATTCGCAAGCAGGCTGTCCAGATGCAATACTGTGACTTCCTATCCATGTATCCCACTGTCTGCACCTTGATGGGCTTATGGAGATTTGTCACAGCAGAAAGCATGACCTGGAATGACTCGACAGAAGTGACTCAGCAGTATCTGGATGAGATTACCCTCAATATGCTACAGAAGCAGGACACATGGAAGCAACTCCCCATACTAGTCCAGGTATTACCCGATCAGGATATTTTCCCTATCAGGGCGAAATACAGTGAGGATACACAATACACGATAGGACTGAATGACCTCACTAGTGAATCCCCACTGTGGTACACCTTAGCAGATTGCATTGCCTCCAAGCTTCTGACTGGCAAATCGCCCAAGATATTAAAAGCGATTACCTACCAGCCAAAAGGACTACAGGATGTATTGAATCCCGTATATGTAGCAGGGAATGAGGCATTCCAGGTTGACCCTGCCAGCGGTGATTTCTTCAAGCGAGTAATCGATCTGAGACGCCAGGTCAAATGTGAAATGCAGTCATGTGACTCGACAGAGATGCAAAGGCTCAATACACAGCAGCAGTCCCTGAAAATTCTGGCTAACTCCACTAGTTATGGCATATTTGTCGAGCTGAACGTTGAGCAGGAAAAAGTCAAACAGCCCCTGACATGCTATGGCCATGATGGTGAACCACAAGCCATAAAGATGAACAAGTTTGAAGAACCTGGGAAATACTTTCACCCACTGCTCGCAACATTGATCACAGGTGCAGCCAGACTTATGCTCGCGATTACAGAACGCCTGACAATAGATCAGGGTTTAGATTGGGCATTCTGCGATACTGACAGTATGGCGCTGGCAAGGCCAGAAGAAATGGATCTGGAGACCTTTTACGCGAAAGCCAGTACAGTTCAGGCGTGGTTTGAGTCATTGAATCCCTACGAGCAGCCAGGGTCACTATTCAAGACAGAGGACGAAAACTATAGTCTGTCAGGAAATGGTGAGCTAGAGCCGCTGTATTGTTTCGCTATATCGTCGAAAAGGTATGCGCTATACAACCTCGACCAGGACGGAAAGCCGATCCTGCGAAAAGTATCGGGGCATGGTTTGGGGCATCTTCTACCGCCCTACGTGGGGTCGATGTCATCACCTTCGAGCGAAGCGAAGAACTGGCAAGACGACATGTGGCTAGAAATTATCAATGCGACACTTGAAGGACGTCATCCTAAATACAGTCTGTTACATGGCTTTGACCAACCATCCGTCAGTCGATATGGAGCTACAAGCCCAGAGCTATTGAGGTGGTTTAAGGCACACAACGAAGATAGGCCATACAAACAACAGGTGAAACCGTTCAATTTCCTCCTCGCACTACAGGCCAGGCATGATTGTAAGAAGCTGAAGCCTGCTGCGCCATTTGATAAGGATATGAGTATGGCTGCAAGTAGATGTTTTGATCGTGAGACTAGCGAGCCAATTGAGTCTGATAAACTAAAAACATACCAGGAATCGCTTGCGCAGTATCACCTTCACCCAGAAACAAAGTTTCTCAATGGTGACTATCTGGATAGTGGTAAAACAGAACGACGCCATGTCGTGGTTCAATCAATACAATATATTGGAAAAGAGGCCAATAAATGGGAGGAGCAGTTTTATACAGGCCTTAATTCAGAGGTACATGTCGTATATGGCACCAATACGGAAAGCCTGGATGTGGTTCTACAATCAGTCAAAAAGAATGGTATTAAGCGATTTGCCGAAATAGCCAAAGTGTCAGTACGACACGTACATAATATCTATCACAATAAAACTGCTCCATCAGAGAAAATGCTTACCAAATTACTCCGAGCAGCATTTCTTGTTGGGCAGCACATGTGAGTGCTCAACCATTGCGACAGCGTAAGGTTCTTGAGTTATCAATCAAGGCGCTGGATTTTGCATTTGCCTCTTCTATTTTGGAAACAAGGTATTGTGCCCCCC
>SWCD01023628.1_pt1 | contig 28883 bp, 34 predicted proteins | sample 4693011 | NCBI WGS metagenome assembly SWCD01 (sample SAMN10267278, study PRJNA491770) | bioreactor metagenome | isolation source: DHS bioreactor inoculated with marine | place: Japan: Omine Ridge, Nankai Trough | reverse complement strand
CGCTGGCCGCGTTCTGCCGCCGGCTCTCTTCCCGCGTCGGCATCTCTTCCTCGCGGTCCTGTAGCGACGGCCCGTCCACCTGGATTTTCACCATGGCATCATAATGCCGGCGCAGCGTCGAATCGGTGGGGTAAGGATTGGTCAGCGCTTCGCGCTCGGCCTGCATCTGCGTCAGATAGTGCCGTCTGAGCACGGAATCCTCCGGCAACCAGTCGGCCGGCAGTTCCTCGCGCCCGACCGACGGAGCCGGTTCCGGTGTCGGCGCTTTGGCTTTCTCGACAGCCACCGGCGCCTCCTCTTTAACCGCAACCGGCTCCGGTTTTTGCATCGGGGCTTCGGCTATTTTAGCCTCTTCTTTCAGCGCCGCCGGCGTCTCCTCTCTAACCGCAACAGAGGCCGGTGCCGCCGTTTGTTCCTGGACGGCATGCTGACGCCGGTCCGCGATACCCGCCTGACGTCTGTCAATGACCGGTCGGACGGTTCCGGAATCGCCAGACCGGTTTTCCGCGGCCGCGGGCGCGCTTTCGGTTTTCCGCAGGCCTGGCTTTGCCGTCCTGTTTTTAAACGCTTTCCGTCTGATCAAGTAGCGCTTGACCACCCAGAACATAAGAATAATTGCTAACGCGGCCAGTATAAGTAACGCTTCCATAGTAACCTCCCCTCTCTGATTAATAGAACCCCGCCTGACCGACAACTTCCAATCAGCCCATCAGGGCCGTTGGTTGCTTCATTTACAGACAGGCCATATCGTTTGTTCTTCAGCAAAAAGTACTTTAAGTTAATGTTACCCGCTGTCCCTGAGCGGCGGACTGCAAGGCTGCGACAATAGTCTTGCAATTGATTTTGGCATCATCGAGCGACAATAGCGGCGGCTTGCCATTCAGCACGCAGTCGCCGAAGTGTTCGATTTCCAGCCGAAAATGGTTGGCGACCGGCAAGCGTTCCTCGCATTGCCGCCCGTCTTCGGTCCACCAGGAAATCACCGGCACATCGCCGGGCAACTGCCAGACCGTATGGCATTTAATGCCGCCTTTTGTACCGGTCACCTCGTATTCGCACCGGCGCGCCCGCTCAAAACTGAAATCGAAATGCGCGAACTTGCCATCGCCGAAATCCATGATGCCGCTGGTGGTTATATCGGCGCCGCTTTCGACATACTTGGCCATGGCCGTTACCGCCAGCGGCGCCTGATCGAAAAACAGGCGCGCGGAATGAATGGCATAGCAGCCGATATCCCACATGGCTCCGCCGCCGCGCTCGACGCTTTCCGCCAGCCGGTACATGCGTGCGGGCCGCATCATGAACGAATAGCTGGCACGCACCGAACGGATCTCGCCGATAAGGCCCGAATGGACCAGTTCCAGCACTCGCGCATGCTGGGGATGAAATCGGTACATGAATCCTTCCATGACGGTGACGTAACGGCGATACGCCGCCGCCTTGATCGCCTCGATATCGGCCACCGTCAACGCCATCGGTTTCTCGCACAGCACATGCTTGCCCTGCTCGATCGCGCGCAGCGCCCATTCCGCATGCTCGTGATTCGCCATGGGCAGGTAAACGGCCTGAATATCGGGATCCTGAAGCAACTCGTCCAGGTCATCATACACATGGATGCCCTGCAGTCCGGGTGCATACTTGGCCAATGTCTGCGCGGCCGCGCCGGGACGCCGGCTGGCAATCGCCACCAGTTCCGAGTTCCCCGCCTCCGCGATGGCAGGCAACAGACGCTCATTGACGCGCGCAGCCCCCAGAATGCCCCAACGTAATTTCGAATTGTTGCCCATAAGAATCACCTTTGTTTACCAATTGTGTATGCATTATATCCAGACAGGCTCAGTTCACAACATCGGTGTTAAGAATAAAAGAGTTTGTCAAGACCCGAATTCAGTCTGGGCTTTAGTTATACAGGCAGGACAGGCAAGAAAGCGAAGCCATGACTGAAGCATTTTTTGCCGTCCGGTTGGTGCATTCCGGAAGCTTTTTTATGGCGTGCATTGTCTGTTGTGGCTTTCCAGAAGACAGCGGCACTGAATATCAGAAGTTGATTGCACCACAGAGGGCACGGAGCGTGTAAGCTACTTTGGAGCTTTTCAGAAAACCCGGCATAAGGGCTTCGACATGCCGGGTTTATCAACCCAACCTATGAGCTCTGTGTCCCCTGTGGCTATTTATTAACTTGGTCTAAAAATGAATGCTTTCACGGGGACAATTGGCTTCGGAGCAGGCCGGGCTTTTCGCAAAGCCCCCGCTCAATCTGCGGGCTGACGGGGAAGGGAATAAGAAAAAAATCTCCCCGAACGAGTCGGGGAGAGAAAATGGCTGTTATTTGAAAGTCCCGCCGTAAGTCGTGGATTGATCGAATTCAGACCAGGCATATTTAGGCTCGACCATGCTTTTTGTCGGGATCGGACTGGTGATTACGTCGAATACGCCCGATGCGGTTCTCCCTAACGTATGCAATGTACCCATTATCAGTCCACCGGTTGCGCCGACGATCGGATTGGTATCCTTGCTGGTGTTGACAATATTTTTAGGAACTTCGCCAATCCCGGTAAAAATATTGGCAAATCCTGTTAAAAACTTGTCGCTCGTTTGATGCAAATAACTTTCATCGGCTTGGCTGGCCGGGGCGTATAAGCCGCATGACAAAACCAAAGCCAACCCGATCGATTTGAATTTGTGCATAAATCACTCCTAAAATTATTATTAATATTGTATCGAATCGCTATTACAGTATAGAGCAACGGATTTGGCCCGTCAAAACCTGGGCGCTGTTGATATTTGAAGCCGCAGGATTCCGGGTTTCAGAACTCGAACCGGGCTCAAATTGAACGGTTCACAGGCCCGCAGGAAAAAACACCGTATCTTTTAATTTGGTGGACAATTTGGCTGAACCTTGAAAAAGGTACGCTATGCGTACCAGACTGTGAAAGTATTCAATTTAAAGGATTTAACCACGAAGAGCACGAATTTTTAAGCTATTGATTAACTTAATTTTTTCTTCGTGTCCTCGGCAACTGCTCCTGCGTTGCCTACAGGGATGTAGGTACTTAGCGTGAGCAGGAGCGGAAGCTGCGCCTAAAGCGCCTACTTTTGGTGCTCTACCTCCTGCATCCCTGCAGTCGTTCGTGATCTTCGTGGTGAATAAGGCTTTTTATGACGTTTTTCACTAATTCTTTCACAGCCTCGTACCCTACTTCCAGGCCGGGTTTCCGCAGAGCGCCAACCCCTGCGAGCACGCGGATAGCTGCATCAGGCGTCCTGAGGCATGAAAGCCTCTGTTAAGGAACGGAAATGAAATAAGACGCCGAAGAGTTGGCGGCCCTCTTGATCTCTGTTACCGGCATTACAAAATTGAATACCTGGCTTGCAATGATCGAGGAGTCCATACATGAGTTGATAAACCCGGCATTTCGCAGCCGCCCATGTGGCAAGCTACGCGGCAGGTTTAACATCAAAAGCCACGCAGACCCGCTCCTGGTCGGACTGAAATGGCAGGGTGCGATGGAACAACGAGGAAGGAAACAGCACCAGATCGCCCACCTGCACATCGGCTATCCGGCTCGGAAAGTCGTCGTGCAGCCTCGGATAATCATCGCCGTCGGTGCTGTAGGCAAAACTGCCCTCATGGTCAATGATCCGGTCAGGCAGTTTGAGGTAGACGCAACCGCTGATCCAGCCTTCCTCATGAATGTGCGAACTCAGGTAGCCGCCTTGTTTCATGCGCAAATACCAGGAACTGGTAAATTCGATGTGCTTGGGAAAGTCCACGATCAGTCGATCGCTTGCGCCCGCGTAATGCCGCCGGTATTCGAGAATCTTCTCGCGAATCAGCGCCGCAAGCTGCTGAAAGGAATGCTCGGAACGCTGCAGCAAGTTGCCGGCGGATTGTATGCCGTAATACAGTCGCCCCTGCTTTCTTTCGGCGATGGCCAGATGCTGGATGTCGTGCAGCAGATCCTGAAGCAGCGGATTTCCGGGACGGGTCAGTTCATCGATGTGCGTATGCCGCACGTAGTCCATCGGCGCCGCGCAAAACCGGTAGGGGTTTTCCTGACGGAAATTGGTCGCGTAGTGGGTCGATAAAGCCCCGAGCAGAACGGTGGTCTTCCGGGCCTTGGCGGTCAGCGCCTCAAAGCGCTGCTTGAAAAGCTCGAACTGTCCGGTTTTGTACAGGCATTGCAGCGCCCGCTCCTTGCTGTCGGCGAAGTCGGATGCCTCGAAATACGGAATGGCGTCATCGAGCCGACCGGCAAGACACAGGTACTCGCCCAGATTGTATTTGGCCCGGTCATGGTCAGGCTGGACCTCGATGGCCTTTTTATAACAACGGATCGCTTCATCCATCTCGCCGCGGTCGCGCAAGGTTTCGCCCAGCGAATTCCAGGCATCGGCAAATTGGGGTTCCAGACTGACGGTTTGCCGAAACTGCCGGACCGCCTCCTCGTGCTGCCCCAGCCCGTACAACACTGTTCCGAGATTGAAATGCCCGCGCGCATCGGCATTGAGCGCCAGGGCCTTGCGGTAGCATTGTTCGGCTTCCTCGAGCCGGCCCTGCTGTTGCAGGAGCGTGCCGAGATTGCCCAGCGCCGCGAAAAAACCGGGCTCGATGGCCAGCGCTTTTTGATAATGTTGCTCGGCTTCCTTCAACATGCCCCGGGCTTGCAGCAAGGTCCCCAGGTTGAAGTGCGCCACCGTCAGGTTCGGTTTGAGCTGAAGCGCTTTCCGGTAGCTGAGGATCGCCTCTTTGGCCTCATCGAGTTGGGTGTAAAGCACCCCGAGATTGAAATGGACTTCGGCAATACGCGGATCGATCGCCAGCAGTTTCCGGAAACTGCCCACGGCCTGACGATGCTTGCCCTGCCCTTGCTGACAGAGCCCGAGTATGTTGTACAGGATGGGTGCCTTGGCGTGCTTGCCGAGCATCGATTGCGCCATCACTTCGGCCTGCTGCAAACGCCCGCCCTGGAAGAGCTGATGCAGCGTCTGCAATTCGGCGGGAGACGGCTGGCTCAGTTGTTTCGGTTGCTTTTTCATCGAAAATCAACTCAATCGTAGTAACAAATGACCGGATTCTAACGCAATGCGCAAACACTGTCAGCTCTCCAAAGCGCAGGCGCATGGCTCGCAAAGGAAGCGCTTCATGGCGCCGTACGTGAAAAGGAACTACCCGGTATTGCGGCAGTCAGACCCCTAAATTCAATCTTTGCAAGCGGAGGGTTACACGATATGGCCGAAACATTATCCACCTCGAAAGCCGAACTTGTCGCCAAGGCGCATGAGCAAATGCAGCGCGAACTGGCCGAAAGTCCGTGGAGCATGACCGAGAAACTGGCGCTCACGTGCCGGATTCTGTTCGACGCCGGACATGATTCCGGTCTGGCGGGACAAATCACCGCACGGGCTGAAAAACCCGGCACTTATTACACCCAGCAATTCGGTTTCGGCTTCGATGAAATCAGCCCATCCAATTTGGTGCTTGTGGATGAGGACCTGAATGTCCTCGAGGGCGAGGGCATGCCTAATCCCGCCAACCGTTTCCATACCTGGGTGTACCGTGCGCGCCCCGACGTCAACTGCATCATTCACACCCATCCACTGTATATTGCCGCCCTGTCCATGCTGGAGACGCCGTTAGTGGTGTCGCATATGGATATGTGCCCGCTGTACGACGACTGCGCCTTTTTGAAAGACTGGCCGGGCATACCGGTTGGCAATGAGGAAGGCGAGATTATCTCAAAAGCGCTAGGCGACAAGCGGGCGGTTTTGTTGTCCCATCACGGCCAGCTGGTGGCAGGCAGCACCATTGAAGAAGCCTGCGTGCTTGCCGTGCTGTTCGAGCGGGCCGCGAAAATGCAGATGATCGCCATGGCCGCCGGAGAAATCAGGCCCATACCGGAAGCCTTCGGCCGCGAAGCCCATGACTGGATATCGACCCCGAAACGCAATCAGGCATCCTTTGGCTACTACGCCCGCCGCGCTTTGCGGAATCATCCCGATTGCCTGGATTGACAACTTTGACAAGCCATAAGCTTTTATTCAGGCCTGTATTTCACTCACCAGAAAGGCGTTTATCATGTCAAACACTCTTTTCAAAGGCATTATCTCTTACCCGATTACACCGTTTCGCGCGGAAGACGGCGGCGTCGATCTTGAAACCCTGGGGCGCTTGATTGACCGCCTCATTCAAGACGGCTCCCATGCGATCGCGCCGCTGGGCAGCACCGGCGAGAGTGCTTATCTGAACGATAATGAATGGGACGAAGTGGCGGAAGCCTCAGTGGCACAGGTCGCCAACCGCGCGCCGGTTGTGGTCGGGATATCGGACCTGACGACGATGAACGCCGTGCGCCGGGCAAAATTCGCCGAGAAGGCGGGCGCCGACGCGGTCATGGTCTTGCCTATTTCCTACTGGAAGCTCAGCGAGCGGGAAATCTTTCAGCATTACCAGACCATCTGCGAGGCCATCAGCATCCCGGTCATGGTTTACAACAACCCCGCCACCAGCGGTATTGATATGGCGCCGGAGCTGATCGTGCGCATGGTTAAGGAACTCGATAACGTCACCATGGTGAAGGAAAGCTCCGGGGATATTCAGCGCATGCACAAGCTTTATCACCTCTCCGACGGGGAAATCCCGTTCTATAACGGCAGCAACCCCCTGGCGCTGGAAGCGTTTGCCGCCGGCGCAACCGGCTGGTGCACCGCGGCGCCCAACCTGATTCCCGAATGGACGCTGCGGCTCTACGAGGCCAGCGTTGCCGGTGATCTGATACAGGCGCGCGAGGTCTTCTACAAACAGCTGCCTGTGCTGCAGTTCATCCTTAAAGGCGGCCTGCCCACCACGATCAAGGCCGGCTTGCAGATATGCGGATTTGAGGCGGGCATTCCGCGCCATCCCTTGCTGCCTCTGGACAGCGCCGGCCAAAACGAGCTGGCCGAAATGCTCAAGCAGCTGAATGGCTGATGGTTATGCCGAGGCCGCCTATGGTTTGGGCGCAGCCTGGTGGGCTGAATTGATAAACCCAGCAATCGAAGCCGCCCTGATGTTACGCACGGGCACGGGCGGTTTTATCCCGTTTGCCGCGCCGAGCACCGCAGCTTTCGCCGAGAATAGCCCGAAGGGGCGCTTCATGGATGAAGCGCGTTGCCAAAGGGACAGGAGTCCCTTTTGGCAACCCTCGGCGAAAGCGAGGAGCACAGGATGCAAGCGGCAACCGGGCGGCCTTTTCTTTGGTTACTTTCTTTTGGCCGCGCAAAAGAAAGTAACTCGCCTTCGGGTGCGATAAACCCGATTAAATAAAACCGTCGCGCTAGCGACACCTTATTAAATCGATCTAACTTCAACTGGCCGCGTAACATCAATTAATTAAAACTCAAGCTCGCGCTCCTCGTCATCATCAATGATCAGCGCGTGTCGCAATGCACCGCTGTCGTCATACCGGTAGCGGTGCTCGGATTCGACTTCGCCGTAGACGATCTTCTGGCATATCAGCAGGCGGTCCTGGTCATCGAAATAGCCGCGATAAAAGGTGTTGCGGTTATGCAAGCCGTCTTCGGTCAGTTCGTTGACCAGCTTTAACGGCAGTTTGATGCCGCTGTAGCTGACAAAATGGCGGCGTATGAGTGACGGTTCCTGGTTCATGAGCTCGATGTCAAGAAAATAAGTGGGTGGTGATAATCTCCAATACCTGATCCAGCGACAGGTTTTCATTTTCGCCGATGATATTGTGCTCGGAGATGGGGTATCTAAGATCGATGCCGTAGCATCCGCGGTTCTGCGCGAACGTATAGACATAAGCCGAAACGGCGGGATCATGGGGCAGGCATAGCTCGATCGCCTGACGGTTTTGCTCCCGGGTTTTCAATGCCAGGGTGTTTTCGCCGTATAGGCGCACCAGCTCCAGAAGCAACAGCTTCAGCGTGATATCCTTATCGATAGCCCAGACATTGACCATGGTTAAACTTTTTTCAGCACGACAGGCCTTGCGCAATAGACCATTGAAAACAGCTTCTGCAGCCTGTTGATCAGCCACATCGTCAGCAACAGGCCGAGCAAGGCGCTGCCGGCCATCCACAGATCGGCATGGGGGCTGATATCGGCCAGCAGCCAGTCCGCAATGCCGGCGCCGGCGAACATCGCCAACAGCGGCAGCAGGTACAACAGTAACGAGGCCTTCAGCACCAGGCCTTCATCGACGGCGACGAGAACTTCATCGCCCACGCGCAGACTGATCCGGCTGTCGACGGCAACGGCTTTTTTGCCGACCACGCCACTGATCGCCGAGGTCGAACACGAGGTACTTTGCTTGCACGCCGCGCATCCGCTGCTCTGCCGGCTTTCGACCCAGACCTGGTGGTTTTCCGTCTTTACGACGACGGCTAATTCTTCAATCATGCTTCGTTCCAATTAACGGGGTTGAAAAGGCAGACATTCAATTGTAGGGGCGAACCTATGTGTTCGCCCTTGCTCAACGGTTTCCCGATAACCTGTCGTGCACCGGATACAGGGCGGACACGCAGGTCCGCCCCTACATGAGCGCTTGCAGCCAACCTTAACCTTGTATCTGCAGCAGGCCCAAATCCTTGCTCGGCTGCCCTGCCTGCCATTCGTCGGGCGTATAGGCCTTGACGCTGACCGCGTGCAATTTGCCCGAGGCCAGCGGCTCTTTCAGCGTCTCCAAAACCATTTGCTGTTCTTTTACCGGCGTCAGATCCGCGAATTGCCCGCTGACGACGATGAGCGACAGATCACAGCCGGTACCTTCGACGAACACCTGCGCATCGGCGATGCCCTGACGCACCAGTTTTTCAACCTCGGCGGCGCTCAATGCATCGTCGGCCGGCTGTTCGCTCTTGGTTGACGCTTGCTGCAGCAAGGTCTGCAAGCTGCCATCGTTGGCCATTCCCTCGATAATGTCGCAGCCGCCGACCAGTTCACCGTTGACGAACAGTTGAGGATAAGTCGGCCAATGGGAAATGCTCGGCAGCTTTTCGCGGATGAACGGCGCCTGCAGCACATTGACATAGGCATAGGACACGCCGGTATCGTTGAGATAGCCTACGGCCTTGGCGGAAAACCCGCACTGCGGCTCGGCCGGTATGCCTTTCATGTAAATAATGATCGGATTGGATGCCAATTGCTGGCGGATTTTGTCTTCGGTTTTCATAGTGTTCCTGTATTCCTGTTGGATTGGATTCAAAACAGCATCCGATGTCGATTTTATGCCCCCCGTGGGAGCGATGCCCTCATCGCGACTGGCGGAGGTCTTTAGTCGCGATGAGGGCATCGCTCCCACAGCGGTTATTACGATGCCTGTTGCCTGATTTTGACCTCGTCTGTTTCGATCACGTCTTTTTCGATCAGCTTGATGTCGCCCTCGCCCTTGACGACGGCGGCATCGATGATGCACTGCTCGACATTCTCGCGCGACGGAATTTCAAACATGGTTTTTCTGAGAATCTGTTCCAATATGCTGCGCAGGCCGCGTGCGCCGGTTTCCCGCTCGATGGCCTTGTTGGCGATTTCCACCAGCGCATCCTGCTGAAAAGCCAGATCCACGCCCTCGTAGGCGAACAGTTGCTGATACTGGCGCACCAGCGCGTTTTTAGGTTGGGTCAAAACCTGTATCAAGGCGTCCACATCCAGCGGTTCCAGCGGCGCCAGCACCGGAAAGCGGCCGATAAATTCGGGAATCAGGCCGAATTTGCGCAAATCGCTGGGCTGCGTGGCGTTCAGCATCTCTTCAAGCGCCGGCTTGGTGTCCGGATTGGTCACGGCGGCATGAAAGCCGATGGCCGTATCGGTCGGCACCAGGCGTTTCTCGACGTGTTTTTCCAGGCCCGGGAACGAGCCGCCGGCGATAAACAGGATATTGCGCGTATCGATGATGATGTCGGCGCCGTCCTTGCCGCGGCCCTTGGACGGCACTTTCACTTGCGAGCCCTCGACCAGCCTCAGCAATGCCTGCTGCACGCCCTCGCCGGAGACGTCGCGCGTGCCGGTCTGCTGCTCAGGGCTACGGGCGATTTTGTCGATTTCATCGAGATAGACGATGCCCCATTCGGCATTGCCGATATTGCCGTTGGCCACGTCCAGCAGCCGGACCAGGATGTTCTCCACGTCATCGCCGACATAGCCGGCCTGCGTCAGCGTAGTGGCATCGGCCACCACGAACGGCACACCGACAATCTTGGCCAGGGTGCTGGCCAGCAGGGTCTTGCCGGTGCCGGACGGCCCGATCAGCAGGATATTGGATTTGCCGATTTCCACGTCCTTGTCGTACTCGCCCAGCCCCGCGTCGCCGCTTTCGTGCTTAAGCCTTTTGTAATGGTTGTAAACCGCGACCGACAATATCTCCTTGGCCAGATGCTGACCAATGATGTATTGATCCAGATACTCCTTGATCTTGGCCGGAATCGGCAGCGGCCCCTGCATTTCGGACAACTCCTTTCTCCGGCTCCAGCTTGAGACAACCTGGCTGGACAACAGGACGCAGGCCTCGCAAATACAACCTTCGGCACCGGCGATCAGCGGCACCGAAGCCGATTGTTCGATACCGCAAAAAGAACAGTGTTTAGTTTCTTTATCCGCCATAACTATTTCCCTCGGGTTCAGCGACCGGTAAATTGGCCAGCCAGGCGCGCTGGCAGTTGCGCCTGTAGCGTTCTTTCATTAACTGGCGTATTTTCGGCGTCGCATTTTTTAATGAGATGGTTTCCGCTCTGTGTATCTGTTTGCACAGCAGGACGTGAAAGCCGATTTCCGACTCCACGACCTCGCTGATTTCGCCGGCCTTTAAATTGAACAGCACGGCATCCAGTTCGGGATACAGCTTGCCGCGCGGCACTTTGCCCAGCGAGCCCCCATTCAGGGACGTCGGGCATTCGGAATGCTTCAAGGCCAGTTCGGCGAACTTATGCGGTTTCTTGCGCAGTTTTGCGCAAATTTCCTGAATTCTGGCCTCGGCATTCTCGCGCGTGTTTTCGGGATAATCCGGGTTGATGCTGATGAAGATATGGCAAGCGTCGCGCAATTCGGGACGGTTGAATTTCTCGGCATGCAAATGATAATAAATGCCGATTTCGACTTCGTTGACCTCGGGCGCACGCGCGGCAACCGACTCCAGCACTGCGTTCACCTTGCACTGCCGGTACAGCGCCTGGCGCAGCGTTTCTTCGGTCAGCCGGTTTTTCGCCAGATCGCTCAGGAACTCGCTCTCCTCTTCGTAACGATCGCGAATTTCCTTGTAGGCCATCTGCAATTCACGCTCGGGAATGATCACGCCCGAGGCTTCCGGCGCGCCCAGCACCCGGCTTTCCAGCTTGTACTCATTCCTGGCCTGCGCTTGCGCCCGCTTCAGCTCGGCCGGCTCCAGCTTGTCCGGTGCTTTCTGATACATCGCGAGCGAAGCTCTCAATAAGGTGTAGGGTTCTGTCCGGACCGGTTTTTCAACGGTTTTCATGGTCAAACCTCCGGCTCGCTAAAAGATTCGGGATGGGCGGGCGCCAGGGCCGATTCAGGCACTTGCAGCATCCGGCCGGTGAAACTGACGTGGTACTGGATATCCTCGCTGTCTCTGATGACTTTGAAGATTTCCCCCGGCGTGCCTTTCGGGTACAGGACCTTGCCCTGCATGCCGATGTCCACCGTGCAGACCACCTTGTCCCTGAATTCGAATCGGCTCGGATTCCAGGGCTCATCGGCGCTGATCAGTTCTTCCATCCGGCAGCCGACCATGCGGCCATGGTCGAGAAAATGCACCGTGAAAATAACCTGGTCCTGCAGAAAGGTGCCGACTTCGACCACGTTGCCGACGCTGCCGCGCCGGATCAGCAGATGGCCCACGTCCAGGCCCGGATAAGTGCCGTCGTTGCGGATGTTGCGCGTGACGCGCACCGCCTCGCCGAATTCAAACCGGCCTTCGTCAAAGCGTTCAGGGTTCATGTCTTAATATCGCTCAAGGAAACAAACGCGGTTTGCGGCTCGCCCATGGAGAAGACCTTGAATACTTTCTCGGTCTGGGCATCGGATTCGACGAAGTCCTGATAGGCGCGCATCAACAGCCTGCTGTATACGGCGCGTTTGGCCTCTTCGCCGTCCGGCATGCTGTCCGCGGCTTTTTGCAGATAGTCGTGGAAACGCTGCAGGATGTGCAGGCGGTTTACGTGCACGACGCGTTGATCGTATTCCAGTTGGAAATACTGCATAAAGTCTTCGGCAGATTCCAACTCTTCCATTTCTTCTTCAAAACTCATCGCTTTTCTCCAGATATTTTTAAATAGGGCCGACCAGTGAGACATCCTGAAACAGCAGGTATAACGCCAGCGCGACGAACAAGGCTGTCGTTGTCACGGTCAACAGCATGGAATAGGGGTTTTCGTTCGACATGACTGCCTCCTTAAAAGAATTTGGTTAAAAATGGCTTCCTGGTCCACTGATGAAATCAGCTTGTAGGGTGCGCATCGCGTACCTTTTTAAAGCTTGGCGGCTCATCGTAATTCCGAAAAAGTACGCCATGCGTACCCTACGAATTACTACGAAGCGTAGGGACGATTTCAATCGCCCAGGGCGAATACCCTCTGGGGCACAAGTGAATTCGCCCCTACAGCCTCAGCCCTGCACTGATGCAGCAATTCCAGCAATCCCTTTGCGCCGATGCGGTCCATGCGATCCAGTTCGACCAGCTTTTCGAAAATCGACTGGCTTAAATCCAGCCTATGCAGGCGCATGTTTAAAAAACCGATGGCTTTCAAAGTAAACAAATACATCCGGACCCGCGTCAGCAAATCGGGCGACACCTCGTCGATATGGCGCTGTTGCAGCGCTTGCCAGTCCTCGGGAAAGCCGATCATGGGCCTGAGCACTTCCAACGCCTTATCGGTCGCGCTTAAGGCATCTTCCAGCCGGTGCTGGTAGTAATAAAAGCGGTTCAGCGCCACCAGCACGTTCAACGACTCCGGCGCCAGGAAATAGGCCCTCAGCAGGGGCAGCTCGGCATCGCTGCTGTAATCTTCGGCCGCTTTTCTGATCAGCCCCTCGACCTCGGGCGCATCCGGCCGGTCGAAATACAAATCCTTCGCTTCAAAATCGAGCAGATCCATTTATTCCCCCACCGCGCGTTTCATGACTATTTCCTGCTCGTTGGCGCATAGGCTCTCCGCTTCGCACTCCTCGCAGTGATGCTCGTGCAGGACCTTGCTGGTTTCGGTCTGTCTGGCTTCCAGCTCGTCGATGCGGTCCATCAGGCAGCTGATAGCCTTGCCGACCGGATCGGGAACCAGATGATGGTCCAGATCGATGCCATGCCGGTTCTGTATCTTGGTGCCCTTGCTTTGTATGACGCGGCCGGGGATGCCCACGACCGTGCAGCAGGGCGGCACATCCTTGACCACCACGGAGTTCGCCCCGACGCGCACGTTGTCGCCCAGCGAGATGGCGCCCAGCACCTTGGCGCCGGAGCCGACCAACACGTTGTTACCCAGCGTCGGATGACGTTTTTCCTTGTTCCAGGTGGTGCCGCCCAGGGTCACGCCGTGGTAGAGCGTGACATCATTGCCGACGATCGTGGTTTCGCCGATCACAACGCCCAGGCCATGGTCGATGAACAGGCGCCGACCGATGGTCGCGCCGGGGTGGATATCAACGTTGGTCAGCATTCTGGCGACTGACGCGAGGATGCGCGCCGGCAATTTCCAGCCGGCTTGCCATAATCGATGATTCACCCGATGAAACAGCGTCGCATGCACGCCCGGATAAGTCAGCAGGATTTCCCAGACACTGTGCGCGGCCGGATCGCGGGCGAACACGCAGTGAATGTCTTCATGCCATTGCGCCATCAGACTTAGCGGCGCGGTCCCGCTGTTGTCGCGCTTATCAAGGGCCGTGGAAACCATCAGCTTAGGCTCCAGCTCGTTTTGCCGGGCACCGGCGGCGCGGGTATCCTGAAAAAGGAACCGGGATAGCGATCATCGCCCTGCTCCTGCCGGTGGGATGCCGCCGGCAGCGGTTGCCGGGGCACTTCAACGGTTTGGTCCGCTACGGGTTGTTTGTATTGATCATTCATAGCAATAGCCTCCGGAGAGATTTTGATGAAACTGGTTCAGGTCGGCAGCGGTCGGCGAGGTTTTCGTCCGGCTGACGAACAGGCGGACCTCGGTCAGCAGTTGCTGCGCCTGCAGGCGCGTCAGTTGAATGCCCAGTTGTCGATAGGCATGCATGACGCCGCGCGTGCCCGAGTGTTTGCCCAGGACCAGTTGGTGGCTGCGTCCGACGATAGCCGGATCGACGCCCTGATAATTGTTCGGGTCTTTCAGCAGGCCGTCGACATGGATGCCCGCTTCATGACTGAATACGGCCTTGCCTATCAGGCTCTTGCGACTGCCGATGGCATCGCCGGAAGCGCTGGCGACCAGCTCGGATACAACGGTGAACCGGGACAGATCGATCCCGGTTTCGAGGCCGTATAGCTGCTTCAGACCGACCACGACTTCTTCCAGCGCGGCATTGCCGGCCCGCTCGCCCAGTCCGTTGACCGTGGTGTTCAGATGGGTGGCGCCGGCCATGGCCGCGGCCAGGGTATTGGCCGTGGCCAGCCCCAGATCGTCGTGCGCGTGCATTTCGATTTCCAGATCGGTTGCGGCACGCAGGGTCTTGATCGTTGCAAATACGCCGAACGGTTCCATGATGCCGACCGTATCGGCGAAGCGGATGCGGCTTGCTCCCGCTTTTTGGGCGGCTTCGGCCATTTTTATCAGAAAGCCGGTATCGGCGCGCGAGGCGTCTTCCATGCCGACACAGACCTCCAGGCCCAGGTCGCGCGCTTCGCGGACACAGGCGACAATGGTCTTGAGTACCCATGACCGGCTTTGTTTCAGCTTGTGCCTGATATGCTGGTCCGACGCTGAAATCGACAAATCGACTTTATCGACATCAAGATTCAGGCAGGCCCGCAAATCCTCGCGCCGCATTCTGGACCAGACCAGCAGTTTCGCGGGCAACCCCAGGGCCGCGATGGCTTTGATCTCCTCGCGCTCAAACTCGCCCATGGCCGGAATGCCGATTTCCAGTTCCGGTACACCCAACGCCGCCAGCTGGCTGGCAATCGCCAGCTTTTCCTCCAGCGAAAAGGCGACGCCGGCCGATTGCTCGCCGTCCCTGAGCGTGGTGTCGTCAATGATGATGGTGCGATTTTGAGCTTTCATAATTCACCTGTCGGGTACGCAATGCTTGCCAAAACTCCGTAGGGTACGCACCGCGTACCGTAATTCGCGTCTATTCTCTGAAAAGGTACGCAATACGGACGAGATTGTGAAAGAATTAGTAAAAACATCATAAAAAGCCTTATTCACCACGAAGATCACGAAGGACACGAAGAAAAAATTAAGTTAATCAAGAGCTTAAAACTTCATGCTCTTCGTGTCCTTCGTGGTTAAATCCTTTAAATTGAATACTTTCACAGTCTCGTACCCTACGCATACGTCGGCTGGAACGCCTGCTCAGGATTGGCGACCGGTCCGTTGCCGTCCCAGTAAGGCGACAGCTTACGCAGGTTGGCGGCGATGTCGGGCATCACTTTCAGCACCTCGTCGACTTCCTCCATCGTGTTGTAACGCGAGAACGAGAAGCGAATGGTGCCGTGCGCGGCCGTATAAGGGATATCCATGGCCCGCATCACATGCGACGGCTCCAGCGATCCCGAGGTGCAGGCCGAGCCGCTGGAGGCGGCGATGCCGGCTTTGTTCAGCAGCATCAGAATGGCTTCGCCCTCGATATATTCAAACGCGATATCGGTGGTGTTGGGCAGGCGGTTTTCGACGTCGCCGGTGATAAAGCAGTTCGGGATCAGTTCGACAATGCCGCGTTCCAGTCGGTCGCGCATGGCTTTGACTACGGTGTTCTCGTGTTCGATATTCGCCAGCGCCAGTTCGCAGGCCTTGCCGAGGCCGACGATGGCCGCCGAATTCTCGGTGCCGGCGCGCCGTCCGCGCTCCTGATGGCCGCCGCGCAGCAACGGGCGGAAACGCGTGCCGCGCCGCAGATACAGCACGCCGATGCCTTTCGGTGCATGCAGTTTATGGCCGGACAACGACAGCATGTCGATCTTGGTGTCTTTCAGCATCATCGGAATCTTGCCGACCGCCTGGACCGCGTCGGTGTGGAACATGACGCCGGCGGCATGGGCCATCTCGGCCATTTCCACGACCGGGAACAGCGTGCCGGTTTCGTTGTTGGCCCACATGACCGAGACGATGGCGACGCGATCGGACAACAGGCTTTTGTAAGCGTCCAGATCCAGGCGCCCGACCTTGTCCACGGGCATCCGGTGGATGATGTAGCCTTCTTTTTCCAGATACTCGCACAGGCTCAATATGGCCGGATGCTCGACCGTCGTGGTAATGATTTCCTTTCTGTCAGGCTGCGCCTTGATGGCGGACAAAATAGCCGTCGAGTCGGATTCGGTGCCGCAGGAAGTGAAGATGATCTCCGAATCGTGTTCGCAGCCTATCAACTCCTGAACCTGGTGGCGCGCCTGCTTGATGCCCTTGGCGACGCCGTCGGCGAACCGGTGGATGGATGACGGGTTGCCGAACTGTTCGGTGAAGTACGGCAACATCGCTTCAACCACCAGCGGATCAACCCGCGTGGTGGCATTGTTATCGAGATAGATGGCGTTCATGGCTTACGCTCCTGCCGCAGCGGCTTTGGGCATTTGTGACGCGGGGACGACCTTGATGAATTCGCCCAGTTCTTCCATCAGCCGTTGCTGAATGCCGCCGATGGTCATGGCGGCCATCTGACAGCCGCTGCAGGCGCCGGTCATGTTGACATAGGCGGTGTTGCCGATGACTTCGACCAGTTCCACATTGCCGCCGTCGGCCATCAGTTGCGGCCTTAACTTATCCAGCACCTCTTCAATTTTCTTGATGCGTTGCAGGTTGGTCATCGGCATTTTTTCCTTGGCCGACGCGGCCACCTCAATCGGCGCGGCGCTCGGGTCGAATTTCTCGCCCCGCTCGGCCAGCACTTTCGTCAGGATGCCCTCGATGTCTTCATGGCAGGCCGCGCAGCCGCCGCCCGCTTTGGTGAAGTTGGTGACATCCTCGACCGTGCGCAGGTTATTGGCCACGACCATTTCCTCGATCATGACGGCATCGATCGCAAAGCATTTGCAGATCAGCGCGCCTTCTTCATGATCATCCTTCCATTCCTCGCCGCGATAGTTCGCCACGGCGGCCTGCAGGGCTTCGCGTCCCATGACCGAACAGTGCATTTTTTCCGGCGGCAGGCCGTCCAGCTCGTTGGCGATATCCTGGTTGGTCACTTTCAGCGCCTCGTCCAGCGTCAGGCCCTTGATGATTTCGGTCAGCACCGAAGACGAGGCGATCGCGGAGCCGCAGCCGAAAGTCTGGAAACCGGCATCCTCGATAGTCTCGGTTTCCTCGTTAACGCGCAGCGTCAGTCTCAACGCATCGCCGCAACTGATTGAGCCGACCTCGCCGATCGCATTCGCATCAGCAACAGCCCCGGCATTTTTAGGGTTGAAAAAATGTTCTTGGACTTTTTCTGAGTAATCCCACATCGTTTAATCCTCCAGAAAATAATAAATTAGGGCTGTTAAGAGCACGTATTAAACGACGTGCCGCAGGCACAACTTTTAACGGCGTTAGGGTTGCTGAACTTGAACCCTGATCCTTCCAGGCTGTCGATAAAATCGACAGACATGCCGTCCAGCATTGGCATGCTGTCAGGCCCGACAAAGACCTTGACGCTTCCGCAATCGATAACGGTATCTTCTTCGTTCTGATTGTCTTCGAGTTTCAAACCGTATTGCAGACCGGAACAGCCGCCATCGGTTACTTCAATCCGTAAGCCGGCGGTTGGCTTGCCGGAGCCGGCGATAAAACGCCCAACAGCGTTAATAGCGTTTTCAGTTAATGTAATCATGTAAGTCTCCTGAATGGGTTTGGCATCGTTCTTGTAAACACTTATAGCAACCTGTATGCCATCAGCTTTTTTAATTATTTAATGCGTTGTTTAATAAAGAATAAATAAAGCATGCTTAGGATGTAAGGCGGGGCGGGAACAGGTTCTAAACTAACAATCACGTACACTTTGTAGGCTTTACTACAAAACAACCGGAAGCTTTGAGGAGATAAATCATGAGAATAGAAGATCTGGATATAGGCGATGTTGTTTTTGCCGCTCACGCGATCACCGATGACGGCTCCATACCGAATGGCCTGGAAGGCGAAGTGCTGGCCGAAGCCGGCGCGCGCGGCGTCATCACCATGATTGGCCACGTGGAGGAGCAACCGGAACGCAGCGTTTTTCTGGTACGCTTTGAAGACAAGAACATGACCCTGGGCAGCCCGATCGGATGCTGGGCCGAGGATCTGACCGTGGAGAGCCGGCATGAGACGATGCCGGGCGGGTTTGAACTTTCGTAGTTTTTTTATGCCGGCTTTTCGCTAAGGCTCCAACCCAGCCGACCCATGGAGCAGCATTTAACAATATCATTAAATATGAACGAGCAAACACAGACCGTTATCAACTACCACCATCGCACCAAACACCAGTTGGAGCGCTATGCAAAAGGCCCGGAAACGCTGGACTGGGACGACCAGCCCGATCCGTACCGGCGCTTTGCCGGCTGCGAATCGGTGCCGCTGCCCGAGCCGGGCGCCGAACTGCCCGTCCTGTTTACCGAACTGGATAATCCCCAGGCCATCGAACCCCAGCCATTGACCTTGAAGACGCTGGGGTTGCTGCTGGAGCTGTCCTTCGGCCTGTCGGCCTGGAAACAGTACGGCCCGGACCGCTGGGCCTTGCGCTGCAATCCGTCCAGCGGCAACCTGCACCCGACCGAGGCCTATCTGATCAATACCGACAGCTCGCTGATCCAGCCGGGCGTTTACCATTACGTCAGCCATGATCACCATCTGGAGCGGCGCGCCCTGTTTACCGCTGACCTGGACAATGCCGGCATCCTGATCGGCCTCAGTTCGCTGCACTGGCGCGAAGCCTGGAAATACGGCGAGCGGGCTTACCGCTACTGCCAGCATGATATCGGCCATGCGCTGGGCGCCTTGCGCTATACCGCGGCCGCCTTGGGCTGGTCGGTCGAATTGCTGGCCGAATACGCCGATGACGACATAGCCGCGCTGCTGGGGCTTGACCGGCTTGAGGATTTCAAGCCGAATGAGCGGGAATCGCCCGACGTGATCTGCCGCATACGCACGACTGCCGACGCCTGCTCGTTTGGAATCGATACTTTGTCGGAAATCCAACAATCGGCTGCCTGGTCAGGCCGGGCGCGCAGTCTGAACGCCTATCACATGTACAAATGGCCGGTCATAGACGAAGTAGCCGCCGCGGCGGCCAAGCCGCGCACCGAGGAACCGCGCTGGCTGGCCGAGCCACAGCCGGTCGTCAACTCATCCTGCCGGCAAACGGCAACGGCCATCATTCGCCAGCGCCGCAGCGCCCAGCATTTCGATGGCAAGACCACCCTGCCGCGGGCCGATTTTTTCCGGCTGCTGAGCGCGGTCCTGCCGGGCCGCAAGCCGCCTTTCGACCTGTGGCGATGGCCGGCGAAAGTCCATCTGTTTATCTTCGTCCACCACGTTGAAGGCCTGGCGCCCGGGCTGTATGCCCTGCCCCGCGCGCCTGACGCCATCGAACCGCTACAGGCGGCCACGCTTGCGGACTTTGACTGGCAACCGGCAGCGGACATCCTGCCGCTGTATCATCTCTATATGGGCGATTGCCGGCAGATCACCAAATCGCTGTCCTGCCACCAGGCGATAGCCAGCAACAGCGCCTTCAGCCTGGCCATGGTCGCCGAATTCAACCTCGCCGATCAGCCCTGGACCTACCGGCGCCTGTTCTGGGAGTGCGGGCTGATCGGCCAGGCGCTGTATCTGGAAGCCGAAGCGGCAGGCGTGCGCGGCACCGGCATCGGCTGCTATTTTGACGACAGCGTGCATGAAATTTTCGGCATCAAGGACGACCGGTTCCAGAGCCTGTACCATTTTACCGTCGGCACGCCGCTGGAAGACAAGCGGATACAGACGCTGCCGGCTTATGCGCATTTGCAGAAATAGAAAGGAGCCGCTGCTCTTTGACAGGACTCGGTTTAGGTTTTAATCTGCCGCTGATGCCACACGCATGTCCCGCCTGACAACAATAAACAACAAGCATTAAGCACAAGGTGATTTTATGAAAAGCAACAATCAGGTCATCGACCAGTTGAATCAGTTACTGGCCGGCGAATTGACCGCCATGGATCAGTATTTTATCCATTCGCGCATGTACGAAAACTGGGGCTTCACCAAACTGTACGAGCGCATCAATCATGAAATGCAGGACGAAACGGGCCATGCCGACGCCCTGATCAAGCGCATTCTGTTCCTTGAGGGCGTACCGAATCTGTCGGTCCGCAATCCCCTGACCGTCGGCGGCACGGTGCCGGCCATGCTGAAAAACGATCTCGACGTGGAAATGAGCGTGATCAGCGCCCTGAAGGACGTCATCGCCTATTGCGAATCGGTCAACGACTATGTCACGCGCGAGATGCTGGAAGGCATGCTGCAGGATACCGAGGACGACCACGCTCATTGGCTGGAGCAGCAACTGAACCTGATCGACAGAATCGGTCTGGAGAACTATTTGCAGTCGCAGATGTAGCCGGAAGACCGGCGTCATCATCCCGGCCTGCACCGCTGAAAGAGCGCAGGCCGGGCGGATTCTGATCAAGATAGGGGCGAAAATGGTTAACATTGTCTATCTGGTTATTGCTTACAAAAACCTTGAGCAAATGATTCGCCTTGTCAATCGTTTGAATGCGCCGAATGTTCAATTTTTAATTCATATCGACAAGAAAACCGACGAGGATTACCTGACAGGCGCACAGCAGGCTCTCAGGGATTATCCCAACTGTTACTTCATAAAAAGAGAAACCGTATATTGGGGCGCATGGGGGCTGACCCAGGTGTCGCTTAACGCTATTCACTATATTGAAGCGCATGACTTAAAGTGCGATTTTTTAATTTATATGAGCGGGCAGGACTACCCGCTACAGAGCAATGACCGCATTCATGCTTTCTTCGAAAACCATCAGGGCAAACAGTTTCTGGATCATTTCACCTTGCCGTATGAACATTGGCCGGGACGCGGCGGGCTGAACCGCGTAGAGCTTTATCATTTCCAACTGGGCAGTAAAACCCTGGTCTACCCACCCTTTGCCGGGCGCGATTCCCCGCCAAGACTTTTGAAGCCGATCATGCCTTTTTTTTCCTTCAAACCGCGCAAATTGCCCGGCGGTTACCAATTTTATGGCGGTTCCGCGGCGATTATTCTTGCCCGCAACGGCATCACTTATATCGATCAATTCATAAAAACGGATCTAGGGCAACGGATAGTGAATTTCTATACTCGGACAAGAAATGCCGATGAAATGTTTTTTCAAACCGTAATGATGAATTCCAGCCTGGGAAATACCGTCGTGAATGACGAACTGCGCTTTACGGATTGGTCGAAAAAGGGCGCGCATCCCGAAATCCTGACCAAACATGATTACCAACGTTTAAAGGATTCAGGCCACTTATTTGCCAGGAAATTTGATGTTCAAGTTGATGCCGAGATTCTTGATCTGCTGGATGAAGGCAATGATTGAATGGCCAGGGCTTAACATTCGCTTTCCGGCAATAAAGCCCATTGACCGGCCGGTCCTGCCGGCCGCGCTGTTTCTTTCGCGGCCGTGCGCCCTGTTCTATCTTGAATTTTTTTCCAGTGCCGTTTGGCAGGTCAAACAATACTTGCAGGCAATGGCCTTGCGGCGGCTTTCCGGTATCCGCTCGCCGCATTCTTCACATTCGATAGCCGACTCGCCGGTATAGATCGACTTTCGCGTTTCTTCGATAAAGAGCGTGGTCATTTGATCCATGCGCTCAATGATGGCGTCGGTTCCGCCTGCCCATGCTGATGACATATTGATTTCACTTATTAATTAAGTTATGGAATTGATAACAGGTTGTTTTAAGCGTTCAGCTTTTTGCGCCATTGGACGCTTCAATCAACCCGCTGTTTCAAAATTACTTTAAAGTTTGCAGCGCTTAACTGTCAACCGCTGCGTGCTCAGTGCCTGACCGACAAGGCCAGACGGCGGTCGCTATCGACCAGTTCGACCCTCGCGCCCAGCAGCCGGCTTTCCCTGTCCACTTCCTGCTGCAGCCATAGCGCATCTTTGGGCGATGCGTGATTCAACCGGAAGCGTTTGATTTGCATGGGCAACATCATCAAGTCGGCCAACTCGCCTGTCGCCGGATCCAGAGTGACAAAGTACATCAAAGAGAGATCGCCCCGGAATTCCTCATAGCCCGAGATGCCCTCATAATCATTCAGAAAGTCGCCGCAGCCGTAGATGATCGGTTTGCCCTGATAGACCTCGATGCCCTTGGGATGATGCGATGAATGGCCGTGCACCACGTCCACATGGGCCAGATCTATCAGCCGATGCGCGAATTCCCGGTGCGCATTCAATATCTTGTAGCCCCAATTGCCGCCCCAGTGTATCGAAGCCACCACACAATCGCCTTTCCGCTTGAGACCCGAGATCCGCTCGGCGATACGGCTCACCGTGTGCTCGGATAAATCCGGCAGCAGATTCACGCCCGGACTGTCGCGGCGGGCGCCCCACTCCCAGGGAATGCCGCTGCTGTCATCGCCGAAACCGAACACCAGCACGCGGCCCTTCCCTGCCAGGTCGATAATCGCCGGCGCCTGGGCTTCCTGCAGGTTCCGGCCCGCCCCCGCCACCTTGAGACTGGCGTCGGCCAGCGTGGTCAACGTCTCCTTCAAGCCGGCATGCCCCCAGTCCAGGACATGATTGTTGGCCAGCACGCAACAGTCGATATCCGCTGCCGTAATGCAGGGCATGTTATCCGGGTGCATCCGGTAATGAATGCCCTTCCCCGGCCAGAATTCGGAACTGGTCGTCGCCGCTGTCTCAAGGTTGATGATGCGGGCGTCCGGGGCGACACGCCGGAGCGCTTCAAGCGCATCCCCCCAGATATAGTCGAAACCGACCGGTTTCGGAATCGGGCCGTTGGCTTCCTCGGCGATCTGCACATAGCCTCGGGCCGAATTCATGTAAAACTCATGAATCCGCGGGACGGAGGGATGAGGCAGTACCTGGTCGATGCCCCGGCCGGTCATCACGTCACCGCACAGAAACAGTGTGATCGTTTGGTTGGCGCGGGAACCCGTCCCGGATGATTCAAGGCCTTGATCGAATCCCGTTGCTTTCCTGTCCGTCGCCGAACGCGTTTCAATCGCGCCCAAAGCAAGCGCCGTGAATCCGGCCAGTCTCAGGAACTCCCTTCGCGTTCTCGGCTTTGGCCGCTGATCATTCATCGCCGGCGATAGGGGTTGGTTGATGCGTCATTGCCCGTCACTCCAGTAAAAGCGTTAAGCATTAGTTCAAAAGCGCGCCGATAAGTTTCGCGGGTGTCGGGATAGATCCATAAGGCATGGCGGTCATAAGAATAATCTTACGCTACGTAGACATCAGGACACTGCTTTGAAACTGCGATTTGAAGATCGAATCCAAGCCGGGCGCTTGCTGGGGCAAGCGTTGCATAAGTATGCCAAACGACCGGACGTGACAATTCTCGCCCTGCCCCGTGGCGGCGTTCCGGTAGGCTTCGAGGTCGCCCAGGCAATCAACGCGCCGCTGGATATCATGCTGGTGCGCAAACTGGGAACGCCCGGAAACGAGGAACTGGCCATGGGCGCCATCGCCAGCGGCGGCGTGTGCGTGCTCAATTCCGATTTGGTGGCGGCGTTTAATATCAGTCAAGAGCTCATCGAAGCCGTCGCCAGAGAAGAGCAGCAGGAACTGGAGCGGCGCGAACGGGCCTATCGGGGCGATCATCCCGCTCCCGCCATCGAAGATCGCTGCCTGATTCTGGTCGATGATGGCTTGGCCACCGGGGCCAGCATGCGCGCCGCCGTCGCCGCCCTGAAGCAACGCAAGCCCGCTTCCATCGTGGTCGCCATTCCCGTGGCGCCGCCTGATACGGTGGAGATTCTGAAAGAGCAAGCCGATGAGGTGGTCTGCCTGGCCACGCCCGAGCCATTTTTGGCCGTCGGCCGCTGGTACGAGGATTTTTCCCAGACCAGCGATGAGGATGTCAAAGCACTCCTCGCACGCGCCTGGGCGTTGGAATCCGATCCCAACCCAATGGAGCAACCATGACTCATCCCGCTTCCTCACTCTCCGTCGATATCAACATGGCATTTGCAGACCTCTCCCTCGACGGCTACCTGACTGTTCCCGAACACGCGAAGGGCCTGGTGATCTTCGCCCATGGCAGCGGCAGCAGCCGGTTCAGCCAGCGCAATCGCTTCGTGGCAGAATTCTTGAACGAGGCCGATCTTGCCACACTGCTTTTCGATCTCCTGACCCCCGCAGAGGAGGACATCGATCTGCGCACGCGCGAGTTTCGCTTCGATATCGATCTACTGACCGAGCGGCTGATTGGCGTGATCGACTGGGCCGGCCGGAATGCAACGACAGCCGGTTTTCCCATCGGGCTGTTCGGGGCCAGCACCGGCGCGGCCGCGGCACTGGGCGCCGCCGCTGAGCGCGCCGACAAGGTGGCCGCCATGGTTTCGCGCGGCGGCCGGCCGGATCTGGCTGCGCGCCATCTGGCACAGGTTAAGGCGCCCGTGCTGTTGATCGTGGGCGGTGAAGATACTGTGGTCATCGATCTTAATCAACAGGCGGCCGGGCAACTGACGGTTGAACATCGCCTGGAGATCGTTCCCGGCGCCACGCATCTGTTCGAGGAAGCGGGCAAACTGGAACAGGTCGCGCGGCTCACGCGCGACTGGTTCCTGCATTATCTGGCCGGCCTATGAATCTCGACGCGATGCGACTGTTTGCGCTGAGCGAGACCCGGGCGCTCGGGGCAAGCATCGGCGCCGCGCTCGGCATACCGCTGACTCCGCACGAGGAACGGGATTTTGAAGACGGCGAGCACAAGACGCGCCCGCTGGAAAGCGTGCGCGGCTGCGGTGTGTTCGTAATCCAGTCGTTGTACAGCGAGCCTGGAAAAAGCGTCAACGACAAGCTGTGCCGTCTGCTGTTTTTCATCGGCGCCCTGAAGGATGCCTCGGCGCGGACGGTGACCGCCGTCCTGCCCTACCTCGGCTATGCGCGCAAGGACCGGAAAACCAAGACCCGCGATCCGGTGACCACCCGCTATATGGCGCAACTGCTGGAGGCCGTGGGAACCGATCGGGTGCTGACCCTCGACGTGCATAACCTGGCCGCTTTTCAGAATGCTTTCCGTTGCCACACGGACCATCTGGAAGCCAAAAAGCTGTTCGTCGAGCATTTCGCGGCCCGGATAACTGATGCCGAGCTGGTCGTGGTCTCGCCCGACGTCGGTGGCGTCAAGCGGGCGGAACTGTTTCGCGAGGCGCTGAGCCAGCGCTTGAGCCGGCCGGCCGGCAGCGCCTTCATGGAGAAACAGCGCAGCGCCGGCATCGTCAGCGGCGAAGCGCTGGTAGGCGATGTCAACGGCAAGACCGCCATTATCATCGACGACATGATCAGCACCGGCGGCACGATCGCACGGACCGCGCACGCCTGCCGCGACCGGGGCGCGCAAAGCGTTCATGCCGCCGCCTCCCACGGCCTTTTCGTGGGCAACGCCGATCAGGTCGTGGCCGATCCTGCCCTGGACAGCCTGGTGGTCACCAATACGCTGCCGCCGTTCCGGCTCGACCCGGAACTGGCGCGCAGCCGGTTGACGGTGCTGGATGTGTCGCCGCTATTGGCGGATGCCATCTGGTATATCCATAACAGCGGTTCCCTCGTGGAACTCCTGTAACGAGTCAGACGCAAAAAGCACGTCACCAACAACGTACATACTGCTCTGCCAGAGCCAGGTAGGAGCCGGCGAGATCGAGCCAACGCCGATGATCCTGAATGTCGTGGTCCACGGTGTGCCATACCGCGATCTTGGCGCGCAAACAGGCGCGGAAAGCCTTGTAAAATCCTATCAGTTCAGCGGGACAAGCATCGCCTGTCGCTGTCGTGTAGTACGCCAGCACCTGGTCGCCGATGCCCGGAATACCGAGACGCTCGCATTCCAGGGCCAGATAGGCCAATTCGTCCACGGGATCGAGGATGCGGAACTGCCGGTTGAATTCCAGGCAATCGATGATCACCGGCGCGGGCAGCAAGCAGATATGCTGCGGCCTGAGGTCGCCATGCGCATCGATGATGCGCCCGTCCCTCGCCCGCTGTTCAAGAAGATCGCCCTGTTCCGTCAGAAACCGTGTTTGCGCCGTCGCAAGCTGCGCCACCTGCGCGCCGGGCAAAGCGTATCCGGCGTCACTCAACTCGGTCAGGTTGCTCTGGATATCCGCCTCGAACCGGCGTCGATACTCGGCCGGGCTTATCGTTAAGGCTGGCGAATCCCGATAGAAACGGGCCAGCACCTGGCTCACCTTTCGCACATCCTCGGCATCGACCGTTCCCGCACGAATCGCAACGTCGAGCATGCGCTCTTCAGGCAGGCGACGCATCTGAACAAGCCAATCCACCACCTGGCCTTCGCCGTCCAGCCTCAGGCTGCCATCGGCTTCCAGCGTGAGCGGCACGGTGCCGAGATAAACGTGCCCGGCTAACCGCCGGTTGAGACGTATCTCGCGTTCGCAGTTCTTGTGCCGGGCTTCCAGGGTGCTGAAGTCCAGGTAGTCATACTTAACGGGTTTCTTCAGCTTGTAAACCAGCCTTTCTGTCAGAAAAACCCAGGACATATGGGTTTTGACGACCTCGACGCGCGCCGGCTTGTCCGGATAGCTGGCCGGTTGCCGGAGAAAGGCTACTTTTTCATCAATATGCATGGTGCATGTTTTCCTGTAGCGACCGCATTCAGTAAGCCGGGTTCGAATACCTCACTATGCGTTTCATTGTTCGCCTCCGGTATCATTAAACCCGGATATTTCATAAAACCACAGAGATCACGAACGACCGCATGGATGTGGGAGGTAGAGCAACGCAGGAGCAGTTGCCGAGAACACGAAGAAAATCAAGGTATTGTCCTTTTCTTCCCGTCACTTCATAAATTCATGCGAAAAACATTAGCAAGCATTTGAATTTCAAAACCTTCGTGTTCTTCGTGTCCTTCGTGGTGAAATATTCAGGTTTAATTACTGTTAAGACAAGGGGCTGAAGGGAAAGTGCGGCCCTGGGGATAGCCGGAGTTGGAGATTTGCTGAATCCCCGGTTATCTGAACAAGGAATCGCCGGGCTTATCAACCCGGCTTCTGAGTTTGATCATGACATTTTGGATACATGCTTTAGCCCAAAAAATATAACAACTGCCGGCATAAGCAGTGCCATGCTGCTCCATAGTCCCATGGCAAGCAAAACAATCTGGTTGAGCGCCACTAAACCTGTATAGGTATAAACAGCCCATTTTTTCATCATCCACAAGCCGATCATGCACACTAGCCCTATAAGAGAGGTAAGGCCTATGTAGATTGGATACCAGGAGCCGATTTGCTGCGCTACCGGTGAGAAAATCATAGGCACGGCTAACAGTGCCCCTATGAAGCCAAGCACACAGATGATTGTTATTGCGATTGGGCGTTCGGCTTGTTCTGTTATTTCGTTCATGACGTGGGTTTCTTTTTTTTGATGCCTAATTATTTTATTCAGCCATCCCTACGCGTCAAAGGATGATAAGAGCCTCGTAGCACCTCGGTCATTGGCTGAAAGCTGAGTAACTGAATATGGAGCTTGGCGGAAACCCAGCATATCGGAGCGGTGAATTGCTGGGTTATACTCCCATCCTTTAGTGCCTATTCTGCAGGTACCCAAATGAGTTCACCCTGGTAGTTTAAATCGGTCTTGAATTGTTGCGTATCATTTAACCAGAACGGCAGCAGAAACAGTTTGTATGAGACAAGAACATTAATGTTTGCAGACTCTATAGGGATTTCACGACTGAAAATCTGTTTGAATGGTATAGATGTTTGCTTGCTTACTCCCAAATATGGAATGTTGTTATTGGCTATCTGGACATTAAGATTCATGAAAGACAGCTGGCTTTGACCTCTAAGGTTGACTTCCCCCAAAGCACAAATAAATTCGATTTCACTGATCGGCCAATAGCCGTCGTTCTTTAATACAAAGGGAGTATGAAATGGATTATGTTTCTCTATCGTGCTCCCAGGAACAATAGTCAGTCGAGGATAAATCACCACAATGAGCGAGACAAAAACCGAAAGCGCAACGATACCCTTGTAGAGGATCTGGGGGATTTTCCGAAGAGATTGCTTTGTAAACTTGCTATTGAAGGGTTTGGGTATCAGGGAAGATGACTGTCGTTTCTGTCTTTGAGATTTTTTTCGGTTACTGCCGCGTCTTGGAGCCATGATGTGAATCTATTTGAGTAAAAACATAAATAACATATGCGATATTGTATGTCCGATAATCCGCTCTACGTATCGTATAATCATAATTCAGAACAGCTAATTAATTATTTTATTTATATTTTACTAAAGCAGTGGAACATTTCGCGCTGACAAATATAACATCATCGCTATTTCCAAAAATATGATCAGATAGGCGACAAGATTCGCTTTAAGCCCTACTGTTTTAAACCTGAACCTCTTAGTAGCGTGTATTAAACAGCCTACTCAGCTTAATAGCAAGCAAGCAAGCAAGCGAGCAAGCGTGCCTAAACCAATACATAATTAGGATGCGGCAATTAATAACTTCCCTGAATCTTGATGAATAAATAATACCTTTATGGGGGCGACTTCGCCTAGAGCGCCTACTGTTGGAAGTCGCCCT
>SWCD01011918.1_pt1 | contig 28905 bp, 30 predicted proteins | sample 4693011 | NCBI WGS metagenome assembly SWCD01 (sample SAMN10267278, study PRJNA491770) | bioreactor metagenome | isolation source: DHS bioreactor inoculated with marine | place: Japan: Omine Ridge, Nankai Trough | reverse complement strand
GTATGCCCGCTCAGAGACCGACGAATTCATCACCGCGACCGTGATCGGGGATTATGCCGGCGCGCAGGATGGCGACGGTCTCTTTTGTCTCAACTTTCGCGCCGACCGCGCCCGCGAAATCCTGCAGGCCATTGCCGATCCTGCGTTTGAGGCGTTTGAGCGGGGGTCTTGCCCAAAATGGGCGGCGCTGCTCGGGATGGTGGAATATTCCGAGGCCCATAATGCGTGGTTCGAAACGGTTTTCCCCTCGCGCGATATCGTCAACACCCTTGCCGAATGGGTGGCTCAGCATGGCTTGCGCCAGTTTCACTTGGCCGAGACTGAAAAATATCCGCATGTGACCTTTTTTCTCAACGGCGGCAAGGAACAGCCCGAGATAGGCGAAGATCGCTACATGGCTCCCTCGCCGAATGTGGCGACCTATGATCTCAAACCTGAAATGTCCGCCGAGGAGGTCACGACCCGGCTCGTCGCGGCGATCCGGGGGCGGTATGACCTGATCGTGGTCAATTACGCCAATCCCGACATGGTCGGCCATACCGGCGATCTCAAGGCGGCGATGGCCGCCTGTGAGGCGGTGGACCAAGGTCTTGGACGGGTCGTTTCGGCGCTGGAAGAAGTGGGCGGCACGATGATCGTCACGGCAGATCACGGCAATTGCGAGGTGATGGTTGATCCCGAAACAGGTGGGCCGCATACCGCTCACACGCTCAACCCAGTGCCGGTTATCCTGTTGGGGGGGCCTGAGGGCGCGCGCGTGCGCGCGGGCGGGCGCCTGGCCGATCTGGCACCCACGGTGCTGCAATTGATGGGGCTGGAAAAACCACTGGAAATGACTGGGGAGACCCTGCTGACATGAGGCTATTGCCTACCTGTTGCGCGCTTTTGTGGCTCTGCGGTGGAGTTGCGCCGGTTATGGCGCAAGATCCGGCGTCAGCAGCGCGCGCGGCGAGTGAACAGCTGAGCCTTGCGGCAGAGGCGTTGGCAGAGGCAGATGGCGCGCAGAACCGGGTCAAGGCGTTGACCCAAGTCATCGCCGGCTATGAGGATGGGCTAGAGGCGATGCGTGACGGGCTGCGCCGGGCGTCGCTGCGCGAACAGGCGCTTGGCGCGGAATTGCAGGCGCGCGAGGCCGAGATTGCACAATTGCTTGGCGTGCTCTCGACCATGGGCAATGCCCCTGTTCCAGTGCTCTTGATGCATCCGTCGGGGCCTGTCGGCACGGCGCGGGCCGGGATGATCCTATCCGAAGTGGCCCCGGCGCTGGACGCCCGAGCGCTTGAACTGCGCGACAAGGTGCAAGAGTTGAGTGTGCTGCGCGTGCTCCAGCAAAGTGCTGCGGACAAGTTGCAAGAGGGGTTGGAGGGTGTCCAAGAGGCGCGCACCGCGCTCAGCACCGCCATAGCCGAGCGCACCGACCTGCCGCGCCGCTTTACCGAGGACCCTGTGAGGACAGCGCTGCTCATCGCCTCGACCGAGACGCTGGAGGGATTCGCCAGTGGACTGAGCGAGATTGCGGTGGATGAGGCACCGGGCAGCTTGCCCGACATTACGGCCCGCAAGGGGGCGCTGCCACTGCCTGCCGAGGGGGTTATCCTGCGCCGCGCGGGTGAGGCGGATGCCGCCGGGGTCGCGCGCCCCGGCATTCTACTGGCCACGCGTCCCCGGGCGCTTGTCACCGCGCCCAGCGCGGCCACAGTCCGCTATCGCGGGCCCTTGCTCGACTACGGAAATGTGATCATTCTGGAACCGCAAGCGGGGATTTTGCTGGTGTTTGCGGGTCTCGATGTTGTTTATGGTCAGGCAGGGCAGGTTCTGCCGGGTGGCAGTCCGGTGGGGCTGATGGGAGGAGCAGGGAGCGAAGGTGATCTGCTACTTGCCGCCGATGCGCAGGATACGGGTGCCAGACGCACACAGACGCTCTATATTGAGGTGCGGCAAGACAATTCTCCAGTGGACCCGCTTACGTGGTTCAAGACCGATAAGGATGGTTGAGACATGAAAAAATTCCTGATGGCCGCCTCTGCCGGCATTCTGACCGGCGCTGTGGTGACGACACAGGTGGCCGCCCCGCTATTGGCGCAGGAGGCCGAGACGACCAGCAACGTCTACGAACAGCTTGATCTCTTTGGAGATATTTTCGAGCGGATTCGGGCGCAATATGTTGAAGAAGTCGAAACCAAGGACCTGATCGAGGCAGCTATCAATGGTATGTTGACCTCGCTTGATCCCCATTCCAGCTATCTCTCGCCCGATGACGCCGAGAATATGCAGGTGCAGACGCGCGGTGAATTCGGCGGGCTCGGGATCGAGGTCACGCAAGAAGACGGCTTCGTCAAGGTGGTCTCGCCCATGGATGGCACCCCGGCGGATCAGGCGGGCATCGAGTCGGGTGATTTTATCACCCATGTGGACGGGGCGAGTGTTCTGGGCCTTACGCTTGATGAGGCCGTGGATCTGATGCGCGGGCCGGTGGGCAGCGAGATCATCATCACCGTGGTGCGCGAGGGCTCGCCGGAGCCGTTTGACGTGTCGATCATTCGCGATACGATCAAGCTGACGGCGGTGCGGGCCCGAGCGGAGCAAGATGCGGTCGTGCTGCGCGTGACCACGTTCAATGATCAGACCTATGCAAATCTTGAAAGCGGTCTGGCGGAAAAGATCGAGGAACTGGGTGGCGAGGACAAGGTGAGCGGGATCGTGCTTGACCTGCGCAACAATCCCGGTGGCCTGCTGACGCAGGCGATCAAGGTTTCTGACGCGTTCCTCGACAAGGGCGAGATCGTGAGCACACGGGGCCGCAATCCGCAGGATGGCGAGCGCTTCAACGCCACGCCGGGCGATCTGGCGAATGGCAAGCCCATTGTTGTTTTGATCAACGGCGGGTCTGCCAGCGCGTCGGAAATCGTGGCGGGGGCATTGCAGGATCATCACCGGGCCATCGTGGTCGGCACCAAGAGCTTTGGCAAAGGGTCGGTGCAGACGGTCATGCCGCTCCGGGGCAATGGCGCGATGCGCCTGACCACCTCGCGGTATTACACGCCGTCGGGCCGGTCAATTCAGGCCCTTGGCGTCAGCCCTGATATTCTAGTCGAGCAGCCGCCGCGCGTGCCGCAGACCGAGGAGAACGAAGCCACCAAACGGCCAGACCGGTCCGAGGCGGATCTACGCGGACGTCTGAGCAACGACAGCCTGACCGAGGATGAGATCAAACAGATCGAAGAGGATCGGGCGCGGGCCGAACTGGCGGCAAAACTGCGGGAAGACGATTATCAACTGGCCTATGCCATAGACATCCTGCGTGGTTTGTCTGTGATGGCAGAGGGTCAGCCGGAATAAACCCGAGGCTCAATGCCACGTAATCAAAACCTCGTCCGCCTTGTGCGGGCGGGGTTTTTGTTTTCAAGGGCGGGGCGGGTCTTTGTCAGGGGGCTTTTGCGGCTTGCGCAAGCAATGTCCTGTGCAAGGCAAATCCCCGAGTTCGTCATTGCGCCTTGGCGCGCTGCGGATCCCATGCCGCGAGAACATTGGAATTGTCGTCGCTGTCATACTCGTAAAGCGTTTGCTCGGAAACGCCGGGAAGCTTGCCAAAAGCCTCAGCCGTCTTGCGCGGATACCAGGAGGTGCCGATCTGACCCGGAAACAGCTCTGACAGGATGCGTGAGGTTGCAAACGAGCATTGCGCCTGCGGCACAGGGCCATTGGCTTTGACCAGTTGCAGCGCGCGTTCCGCCAATTCCGGCGATACGTCGAGTTGCTGAATCTGCACGCGGTATGTCTGGCGCGCATGGTAGCGGGTATAGACATCCTCGACCTGCGGGTTGATCCCGAATAGGACATCATTGCGCTCGGGCAGGTGTCCAGCCTTGTTGAATGATCCGGCGGGGTCGAAAATCACCCGTTGTGACCCATTCACCATCAGCGAGGTATGCGCGCCCGAGCCATTGTTGTTGTTGATCATTGTATAAAGGGTCAAGCGCGGCGGCCCATCATGGCGATAGGCGGCGCGCGCCACCTCTTCGTCGGGTGCCCACACCGATTCCGCCGCGCATCCCGCCAGCGTAAGTGAGGCGGCAAGCGCCAGAACCAATGACCGCATTACATACCCTCAGCGCGGAATAGCGACCGCGTGTTCAGCCGTTAACCGCTGCGATAAAGAGCAACAGCGCAATGCAGCCGACGGTGACATATGTGACCGCCTTGATAAACCCGTCAAAGGTCTTTTGCTGAACGTCGATATTCATTTCACCATGCTTGTGCTCGGCCATGTCGCGTGTGTCCCTTGCTGACTTCCGTTCAAATTCCGGCGTTGGATAGCCCATTTGACAGGGGCTGTCACCACCCAAGCTGTCGCCGCTTCAGGCTTTGTTGAGGTCTTGTGCGAGGCGAAATCCGATTCGGTTGGGCTCGGCTGTCTCGACCTGTTTGGGCAGGGCGCGCAACATGACGCTGAGTTGTCCGACATGCTGGATCAGTTGCGTGCGCATGCCCATCTGGTCTTGTCCATAAAAGGTCAGAATGTCGGGCTCGAAATATCCCATGCCTTCGATGCGGATCACGCCACTGTCGCTGCCGGCAAAGCCCATCGCCACCTCATGCGCCTCGTCGAGTGTCTTTTCAAAGTTCTGGATATAGAGAATCAGCCGTTCATAGGCCCATTGCGCCGGACTCTTGGTCGTGCCTGCGTCGTTGGAGAGGGATTGCGCGGCTGTTTCGATGCAGGGCTGGTTGGGATCGGAATGTACCTCATGGGCGCGTGGCATGGCGTCGGCCTCTGCGGCTTCGGCGGTGGTGTGGATGGTCGGGTCCATGGGCCTGCCCCCCTTGTCAGCGATCCTTGATCTGCCAGAGCCATGCCTCGTCGGCACGCCGCCAGCGTGTCACCTCGCCAGCGTGCAACAAGTGGTTGAGATGCGCAATGGCCTCGACCAGCGCCAACCCGTAAGTGCCCCGGTCGATCTGACGCTTGAAGAGCAGGGGGAAACACTCGGCTGCGGTACGCGGTGTCGCAAGGAACGTGCGCAGTCGGTCGAGTGCGCCGTGATGATTGTCGCGCAACTGCTGCATGCGAAAGGGCAGGCCGGTGAACGGCAGCTTGTGCCCCGGCAAGACGAGATGCGTGTCGCGGGCATGGGCCGCTAAACGGTCGCAGGCGGCCAGCCAGTCGGCCAGCGGATCGGCCTCTGGTTCGGTCGGGTAGACGCCGATATTGGGGCTGATGCCGGGCAGTATCTGATCGCCGGCGATCACCAGGTTTGCATCGCGTGACCAGAGCGTGACATGTTCGGGCGCGTGCCCGCCGCCCATGCGCACATCCCAGTCGTAGCCGCCCGCGCGGATCACGTCGCCTTCCTGGATGCGGGTATAGCCCACCGGGATGGGGACGCAGATATCAGAGAAATTATAGGGGCGCTCGGATTTGCGGGCCTCGTAAATCTCCGGGTCCATCCCACCCGCCCGCGAAAAGGCGAGAGCCTGTGGTGTCGGGCTGTCTTCAACATCGAGGATCAGCATTCGCGCCATGAGCCAACTTGTGCGCGAGGCCCAAAGCTCCGCACCAAAGCGCGCCATCAGCCAACCCGCCATGCCGATATGGTCGGGGTGATGATGGGTCAGGATCACGCGGCGGACCGGGCGGCCTTGCAATGGGCCTGACAAGATATCCTCCCATAGCGCAACGCTGCGCTTGGAATGGATGCCGGTGTCGACGATGGTCCAGCTATCCCCCTCATCCAATGCGTAGATATTGACGTGATCGAGCACCATGGGCAGCGGCAGGCGCAGCCAGAGCACGCCGGGGGCCACCTCGGTCGCGGCACCGGTTTCGGGCGGCGTGTCCCAGGGCGTGGCTATGATCGGGCCGCCATCCATCAGGCCGCGAAATCCTCGGGCGTGAGGGCATAGAGATCGGTTGCCCCTTGGGTGGCATGGGCCAAGAGGCCCGCGTGTTCCGGCAAGAGGCGCGTGATGTAGAAGCGGGCAAGCCGCGTGCGCGACCCACTACCGCCTTCGGCCAAGGCCGCCTTGAGGTGGAAATGCCCCCCCAAGACCCGCGCAAAGCCGCGCAGAAACGGCGCAGCCCCGGCGAACCGTTGGTTGAGGTCTTTTTGCCCCAGCATCCATTCGACCGCTTCGCGCAGGCTCTCGGTGGCCTGCCAGACCGGTTCGGCCAATGCGGGCAGGCTGGCGCGGGCGGCTTCGGCCTGCGCCTCGATCTCGTCGAGCAGGGCATAGGCCGCCTCGCCGCCATCCATCAATTTCCGCGCCGCAAGGTCCATGGCCTGAATGCCGTTGGTGCCCTCGTAGATCGCAGTGACGCGCACGTCGCGGGAATATTGCGCGGCGCCCGTTTCCTCGATGAACCCCATGCCGCCATGCACCTGCACGCCCATTTCCGCCACCGCGATCCCGGTATCGGTGCCAAAAGCCTTGGCAATCGGGGTGAGGAAGGCCGCGCGCGCGGCCCAATTGGCATTGCCGGTCGCGGTCTGCATGTCGATGGCCTGCGCACAGGCCAGCGCTATGGCGCGGGCAGCGAAGATGTCGGCCTTCATCGTGGCCAGCATCCGGCGCACATCGGCATGGTCGATGATGCTGCCTGATCCGCCATCAACCGGGGTGCGGCCCTGTTTGCGATCCAGCGCATAGGCCAGCGCGTGCTGGTAGGCGCCTTCGGCCACGCCGATACCCTGACCGCCCACACCAAGCCGAGCGTTGTTCATCATGGTGAACATGGCGCGCATGCCATCATGGGGCTTGCCCACCAACCAGCCGGTCGCACCATCGTATTGCATGACCGCTGTGGGGCTGCCGTGCAGGCCCATCTTGTGCTCGAGGCTCACGACCTTGAGGCTGTTGCGCTTGCCGGGGTTGCCGTTCTCATCGGGGATGAACTTGGGCACGAGAAAGAGGCTGATCCCCTTGGTGCCCGGCACGCCATCGGGCAGGCGGGCGAGAACGAGGTGGCAGACATTCTCGGTAAAGTCGTTATCGCCCCAAGAAATATAGATTTTCTGCCCGGTTACGGCATAGGTGCCGTCGCCATTTGGTTCGGCCTTGGTACGCAGCGCGCCAACGTCGGACCCGGCTTGCGGCTCGGTCAGGTTCATGGTGCCCGCCCATGCGCCGCTGACAAGTTTGGGCAGGTAGATCGCCTTGAGGTCGTCCGAGGCATGATGCTCCAGCGCCTCGATCTGGCCTTGGGTCATCAGTGGATTGAGTTGCAGCGAGAGGCAGGCCGAGGACATCATTTCGTTGACGGCGGTCGTCACCGTCATCGGAAGCCCCATGCCGCCGTGATCGGGATGTGCGCTGATCGACACCCAGCCACCGTCGGCAATCGCGCGATAGCCCTCGGCATAGCCGGGGGAGGTGCGCACGACCCCATTCTCCAGCTTGGCGGGACTCAGATCGCCATTGCGTTGCAGCGGATAGAGAACCTCTTCGCACAGGCGCGCGGCCTCAGCGAGAATCGCTGCTGTCATGTCGGGTGTGGCCTCGGCAAATCGGTCAGTGTCGACCACTTGGGACAGGCCGACAACTTGATCGAACAGAAAGCGATACTCATCAACAGGAGCGCGATAGGGCATGTTCCGTTTTCCTTTTCATCTCGTCGGCGTCGCTTGGCATCCGCAAGGAAGGCCTGTAGTGATCCGGGTTTGACAGTCAGACTAGCCGAAGGCACAGCGGCGGCAACCAAAACGCCGCGTCAGGTCAGGGGACGTATATGGCAAATGCAACCGAATTATTGCAAGCGGACGCCGCCGGTTATGCAGCGGCCTCTTCGATTTGGTCTGCCGGTGGTCTTGTCGCGTTTCCAACCGAGACCGTCTATGGTCTGGGGGCCGATGCCCGCAACGATCGAGCGGTGGCGCGGATATTCGAAGCCAAGGGGCGGCCCCGCTTCAATCCGCTGATCGTGCATGTCGCAAGTGTGGAGGCGGCCCGGCGCTATGTCGACTGGTCGGATGAGGCAGAAATCCTGGCCTCTGCTTTTTGGCCCGGTCCTCTGACACTTGTGCTGCCGCTGCGCGCCGATTCCGGTCTTTCGCCTCTTGTGACGGCGGAGTTGCCGACGCTGGCCATCCGCGTGCCGGCGCATCCCGTGGCGCAGGGCCTTTTGACCGAGTTTGGCAGCCCGGTGGCGGCCCCCTCGGCCAATCCCTCGGGGCGGATCAGCCCGACCACGGCGGCGCATGTTTTGACGGGGCTGTCCGGGCGGATCGAGGCGGTGATCGAGGGCGGTGCCTGTGCGGTGGGGGTGGAATCCACCATCGTGGGGCTGGCGGATCAGGCCAGCGTCTTGCGGCCCGGCGGTGTGCCGATTGAGGCGCTCGAGGCTGCATTGGGCAGGGCGCTGACGAAGCACACAGCGGGGGATCCGCTGGTGGCCCCCGGCCAGATGCAATCGCATTACGCGCCCGGTGCGCCGGTGCGCCTTAATGCCCAAGAGCGGCGGGCGGGAGAGCTGCTCTTGGGATTCGGGACGGTGGACGCGGACCTGAACCTGTCGCCCTCCGGCGATCTGGTCGAGGCGGCGGCCAATCTCTTTGGTCATCTGCACGCGCTTGATTCGCGGGGGTCACCGATCGCGGTATCGCCCATTCCCGAAATTGGGCTTGGTCGCGCCATCAATGACCGTTTGCGCCGCGCGGCGGCTCCGCGCGACGACAGATTGCCGGGGTAACAGCCCTTAGCCCTTGGGCAGATAGGGAATCGAGCCTGCGGCATCGGTATCGTCGATCACCCAGAAATGCCCTTCGCTGCCTGCCTGACGCGCCTGTGCCAGCGGCGCATAGTCGGGATCATTGGCAAAGGCGCGCGCGGCGTCGGCCGAGGGAAACTCGATCAGGGCAATCAGGGTGGTGTCGGGCGCTGTGCCTTCCAGTGTCGCGATATTGGCGCTGCGCGAGAGATAGCGCCCGCCGTGTTTGGCGGCGATGTCATGTGTCCGGGCCGCGTAATCGGGAACCCAGGCATCGTCGGTGATCTTGACCTGTGCGATAAGATAGGCTGGCATGCGTTTCCTCCTGATGTCACGAGCCACCATCCCCATGGCCCAACGCCCCCAGAGCCTAGCACGGCCTGCGCCGGGGCCGAGCAATTTGACGCTCCTACTTAGGTCGCAACCGCGCCGCGCTGCCGTTGCGCAAAAATTTTCCGGGCACTGCGAATTTTCCTCTTGCAGCCGCCCGCCAGAGTTTATAGATCACGCCTCACCCAAGGATGCGGGCGTAGCTCAGGGGTAGAGCATAACCTTGCCAAGGTTAGGGTCGGGCGTTCGAATCGCCTCGCCCGCTCCAAATTTCCTTAAAATTAAAGAAATTTGGAGCGATCCGCCGGGGGGATCGTGACAATTCGCGCTTGAGGCTTGGCCTGCGCCACTGGGCGCAGTATAGAGCCACGAACGCTTGACGGAGGCCCCATGCGCAGCGCCACAATCACCCGTAAGACCGCCGAAACCGACATTAGTGTGACCGTCAATCTTGATGGCACTGGTCGGTATGACAATCAGACCGGGGTCGGGTTCTTTGATCACATGCTGGATCAACTGGCGCGGCATTCGCTGATCGACATGACCGTGCGCTGCGCCGGCGATCTGCATATCGACGATCACCACACGGTCGAGGACGTGGGAATCGCACTGGGGCAGGCGTTGACACAGGCGCTTGGCGACAAGCGCGGCATCCGCCGCTATGGCGCGTGCCTCTTGCCCATGGATGATGCGCTGGTGCGTGCCGCGCTTGACCTTTCGGGGCGGCCCTATCTGGTGTGGAACATGGACTTGCCCACGCAGAAAATCGGCACCTTCGACACCGAATTGGTGCGGGAATTTTTTCAGGCGCTGAGCACGCATGGTGGTATCACATGCCATGTCGACGCGCTGCACGGGATCAACAGTCACCACATGGCCGAAGCGGCGTTCAAGGCCGTGGCGCGCGCCCTGCGCGAAGCGGTTGAGACCGACCCGCGCAAGGCGGATGCGATTCCCTCGACCAAGGGCAGCCTGTAACCCATGACCACCGTCATTGTTGATTACGAGAGCGGCAATCTGCACTCGGCGCAAAAGGCGTTCGAGCGTATGGCGCAAGAGACCGGGGCAGGTTCGGTGATCGTGACCTCGGACCCCGAGGCCATCCGCGCTGCCACGCGGATCGTGCTGCCGGGGGATGGGGCCTTTCCGGCCTGTCGTCGCGCGCTTTATGACCATCGCGGCGTGTTCGAGGCGATCGAAGAGGCGGTGATGACCCATGCGCGTCCCTTCATGGGGATTTGCATCGGGATGCAGATGCTGGCCACGCGCGGGCTGGAATATGAGGAAACCGCCGGGTTCGACTGGATCGGTGGCACGGTCGGGCCGATCACCCCCTCGGACCCGTCGCTCAAGGTGCCGCATATGGGCTGGAACGATCTGGTGATCGACAACGCGCATCCGGTGCTGGATGGAATCAGCACGGGCGATCACGCCTATTTCGTCCATTCCTATCAGTTCCGGGTGGATGATCCCGCGCATCTTCTGGCGCATGTCGACTATGCCGGGGCGATCACCGCCGTGGTTGGGCGCGACACGATGGTGGGCACCCAGTTTCACCCCGAGAAAAGCCAGCAGACCGGTCTGCGCATGATCGCGAATTTCCTGCGCTGGAACCCCTGATGGCGGAGGCGCTGCCCCCGCTCCAGCCGGTGCTGGACGAGATCACGGAGATTGCGCGTGCCTCGGAGGACCGGGGCAAGGTGGCGGATTACATCCCCGAACTGGCAGACGTGGACCTGAACCAGTTTGGTATCGCCATTGCGCGCCCCGGCCTGCCAACGGTGATGGCGGGCGATGCGCAGGTGCCGTTTTCGATTCAATCCGTGTCCAAGGTCTTCATGCTGGCCCTGGCGCTTGGCAAATTGGGCGACCGGCTCTGGTCGCGGGTGGGGCGCGAGCCCTCGGGTCATTCGTTTGATTCGATGCTGCTCTTGGAGTTGGAGAAAGGCTATCCGCGCAATCCGTTCATCAATGCGGGCGCGATTGTGACCACCGATGCGGTGTTGCAAGGCTCCAGCCCGCGCGAAACCCTTGGCGCGCTCTTACGGTTCATCCGGGCGGCGGCGGGGGATGAGGCGATCCATATCAACGACCGTGTGGCGCGGTCCGAAATCGCGACAGGCCACCGGAATTTCGCCCTCGCGCATTACCTCTTGTCGCATGGTAACCTCAAGAACCCGCCGGACCTGACCCTTGGCACCTATTTCCACCAATGCGCGGTCGAGATGACCTGTGCGCAACTGGCCAATGCAGGGTTGTTTCTGGTGGGGGCACCGGGCGTGCCGCGTCTTGTGTCACGGGCACGGATTCGCCGCATCAATGCGCTGATGATGACCTGCGGGCATTATGACGGGTCGGGCGATTATGCCTTTCGCGTGGGGCTGCCGGGCAAGAGCGGGGTGGGGGGCGGTATTCTGTCCATCGTGCCGGGCGTGGCCGCGATCGCGGTCTGGTCTCCTGGGCTCAACCACTTTGGCAATTCCAAGCTGGGCACCGAGGCGATGGAGCGCTTGACCACGCGTATCGGCTGGTCGGTTTTCGGGCCCGACACTCGGCAGACCGACAGATAAGGGCCAATCTCAAACGTCAGCCACTTAACGCCTATCTCTCCCACAATCTCGGCTCTGCCATTTCAATGGAGTTCCCCGCCGGATCGCGAAAGTAGATGGATCGCGCCCCATTCGGCCAGTGAAAATCGGCCTCGATTTCGACACCCGCCGCCTCAAGCCGCGCGCGCCAGTCATCGAGCGCCAGCCCCTCAACCGCAAAGCAGAAGTGACCCTGCCCATGGGCGCCATGCGACGGGACGGGCAGTTCGGGATTGTTTGGTGGTTTACACGTTTCTTCGGGGTTGAATATCAACAAGATACCTGCACCCACTCGGTAAAAAACATGGCGGTTTCCGACCCGCACGATCGGATCAAGCCCGAGGATATCGCCATAAAACCGCTCAGCCGAGTCAATATCCGGCACGTAGAGGGCCGCCTCAAGAAGTTCGGCTGGCGGTGCGGCGAAGGGAAGGTCTTGATCCGTCATGGCACCACCATACTGCAGATGCCCCTCAGACCAAACCGTCCCCTCGCAAATGTCATGCTACTCGGCGCTTACTTGACCTTTTGCCAGGTGCCGCCGTCGCGGCAGATGCCAAACACGCAGCCGCTGACCTTGAGCGTATTACCTGAGAGTTGCAGCTTGGAGTTATAGGTCTTGTCGCGGTCGGGCGAATAGACCTTACCCTTGTATTCACCACCGCCCGTGGGGGCGGTTTCGGAAATGATTTTGCGGCCGATATTCTTGCTCTGCATTTCCTTGCCGTTCTCATCGAAGGATTTGACCAGCGTGCCGCAAAGTTTCGCGCCGCAGGGCGCCACTTCGATCAGGCCGGAATGGCCATTGTCATCCTTTGCGGTGCGCCATGTGCCCAGGAGCGGCTCTGCCATCGCCATCCCGGCCCCCATTGTGAACACCGCCGTCATCATCAACAGTTTACGCATGTCTGATCCTCCCTGACATTCGTGAAAATCCTGTGCCACGGAGGTGCTACAAATCAAGTCTGACGTGGGGTCGCGTTGCATTTCGCGCGCGTGCATGCCAAAGCGCGCGGGACATCTACATGAAAGGCCGTCGCGATGATCCTTTATCCTGCCATTGACCTCAAGGACGGCAAGGCCGTGCGTCTTTTGCGCGGCGATATGGACCGCGCGACGGTGTTCAACGAGGACCCGGCGGCCCAAGCGATGGAGTTTGTGGCGGCGGGCTGTGAATGGCTGCATCTGGTGGATCTGAACGGGGCCTTTGCCGGGGCGCCGGTCAACGCGGCCCCGGTCGAGGCGATTTTGGCAGCGTGCCGGGTGCCCGCGCAATTGGGCGGGGGTATTCGGGATATGGCCACCATCGAAGGGTGGCTGGCCAAGGGGCTGGCGCGGGTGATTCTCGGCACGGTGGCGGTGGAAAATCCGGCGCTCGTGCGCGAGGCGGCGCGCGCCTTTCCGGGGCAGGTGGCGGTTGGCATCGACGCGCGGGGTGGCCGCGTGGCGACCAAGGGCTGGGCCACCGAGACCGATGTGGAGGCGACCGATCTGGCAAAATCCTTTGAGGATGATGGGGTGGCGGCGATCATCTATACTGACATCAACCGCGATGGGGCCATGCAGGGCCCGAATATTGAGGCGACAGCGGCTCTTGCCCGTGCCGTCAGCATCCCGGTGATTGCCTCGGGAGGGGTGTCGTCGCTCGAGGATCTCATTGCCTTGCGCGATTGCGGCGTGGCGCTCGATGGGGCGATCTCGGGGCGCGCGCTCTATGATGGGGCGCTCGATCTTGGGGCGGCCTTGGCCGCGCTCGGTGGCTGAGCGCGGCCAGAGCGCTTATTGTCCAGCGGCCACGCCCGTCAGCTTGCCAAGCGCGCCGGTCATCCTCTTGATGTAGTCGGCGTCGTCATTGATGCCGGTGTCGTCGAACATATCCTCAGGGTCCTGATAGGCGAGCCATGTCTCGCCCGCGCCATCCTGATAGACCAGCACTTTCATCGGCAGGAACAACCCCGCCAGTGGGTCATCCTGCATCGCGGCCGTGCCCATCTTGGGGTTGCCGAAGATCAGCACCTGAGAGGGATCGAGCGCCAGATCCACGCTGGCCGCGCCCGCAGCGTGATCCACGCGCGCAAAGACAGTGGCCCCAGCCCCGGTTACGGCTGCTTCGAGCCGGTCCATGGTCGTGGCCACATCGGAGGTGGATTTGACCTTGATGATATCGTCGTCACTGGCGAGGGCGGGCAGGGCGGTCAGGGTCATCGCGGCTGCGACAAGAAAACGCTTCATGGTAAACTCCTTCATTTGCAACGCTAATATGGGTCTTATCCTCTGGCATGTTAACCGATTTGCCCATAAACAACGGCGTGAAATTCCTGTAACAGCGACAATATGCTCAAGACCCGTATCATCCCCTGTCTCGATGTCGCCGATGGCCGTGTGGTCAAGGGCGTCAACTTTGTCGATCTGCGCGATGCGGGCGATCCGGTGGATGCCGCGCGGGCCTATGATGCGGCGGGGGCGGATGAGCTGTGTTTCCTCGATATTCACGCCACGCATGAGAATCGGGGTACCATGTTCGACGTGGTGCGCCGCACCGCCGAGGCCTGTTACATCCCCTTGACCGTGGGCGGTGGCGTGCGCAGCGCGCAGGATGTGCGCGCGCTCTTGCTCGCCGGAGCGGACAAGGTCAGCTTCAATTCCGCCGCTGTGGCCGATCCCGATGTGGTGGCGCGCGCCGCCGATCAGTTTGGCAGCCAGTGCATCGTTGTGGCGATCGACGCCAAAACCGTGAGCCCCGGCAAATGGGAGATTTTTACCCATGGCGGGCGCAAGCCCACGGGCATCGACGCGGTGGATTTCGCACGGCTGGTGGCCGAGAAGGGGGCGGGGGAAATCCTGCTGACTTCGATGGATCGCGACGGCACGCGGGCGGGGTTCAACCTGCCGCTGACGCGGGCCATTGCCGATGCGGTGGATATTCCTGTCATTGCCTCGGGCGGTGTGGGCACGCTCGACCATCTCGTTGAAGGTGTCATCGAGGGGCATGCCTCGGCTGTTCTTGCCGCCTCGATCTTTCACTTCGGCACCTACACGATCGCCGAGGCCAAGGCGCATATGGCCGCGGCAGGCATCCCGATGAGGTTGGCCGCATGACGCTTGACGATCTGGCCCGTATTATCGCCGCGCGCGCAGGCACCGACCCTGAGAGTAGCTGGACGGCAAAATTGCTGGCCAAAGGGCCGGAGAAGTGCGCCGAGAAATTCGGCGAAGAGGCCATCGAGGCGATCATCGAGGCGGTCAAGGGCGACCGGGCGCGGTTGACCTCGGAGGCGGCGGACGTGCTCTTTCACCTGTTGGTGATGCTGCAATCCCGCGATGTCGCCCTATCTGACGTCATGGCCGAACTTGCGCGCCGTCAGGGCACCTCTGGCCTGACAGAAAAAGCCTCCCGCTCGAAAGACTGAGACATGATCCGCCATATTGTATTCTTTTCCGCCGCCAATCCGGACGATATCGAGCGTATCCGCGACGGACTTATGATGCTGTCGCGGATACCCCATTCCTCGCATTTCGAGGTGGGGCGCAATCTCCAGAGCGATGCCATTGCAGGCGCGCAGGTCGATCTGGTGGTCTATGCGGAATTCACGGATGAGGCCGCACTTGCCGCCTACAAGGCCGATCCGATCTATGCCGAGTGCATAGCCCTTGTCCGGCCGCTGCGCGAATTGCGCATCGCGGCGGATTTCAAATCCGAATAACGGCCCTTTGGCCCATGTCCCCCGGCACCTCGGGGAGAGTTTGAGGCGCCGGGGGAGGGACGGGGCAACCGATCAGAGGTTGCCGCGTGAGAGTTCACCCGCAATGTGATCGGCCTGACGGATGGCCAGGGCCACGATGGTCAGCGTCGGATTTTCCGCCGCCCCGGTGGTGAACTGCGAGCCATCCGAGACAAAGAGGTTGGGAATGTCATGGGTCTGGCCCCATTTGTTCACGACCCCGTCGCGCGGGTTTTCGGACATGCGGTTGGTTCCGAGATTGTGGGTCGAGGGGTAGGGCGGTGTCGGGAAGGTGCGGGTGGCCCCGACCGCCTCGTAGACCGCCGTGCCCCGGCTGTAGGCATGGTTGCGCATCGCGATGTCATTGGGGTGATCCGAGAAATGCACATTGGCGACGGGCAGGCCCCACTGATCCTTGACGTCATGGTTGAGGGTGACGCGGTTGGTCTCTTGCGGCATGTCTTCGCCCACGATCCACATGCCGGCCATGTTTTCGTAAGCGTCGAGCGCGGTGGTGAATTCACGGCCCCATGAACCGGGATCGAGGAACGCTGCCATGAAGGGCAGGCCGAGCGAGAGCGTTTCCAGCTCGTAGCCGCCGACAAAGCCGCGCGAGGGGTCGTGCCGTGCCTCGTCCTGGATGATGCCCGCCATGGTCGTGCCGCGCCACATCTTTACCGGCTTGTCGAACACGCCGTAAACCGAGCCGGTCATATGGCGCATGTAGTTGCGCCCCACCTGGCCCGAGGAATTGGCCAGACCGTCCGGGAACATCGACGACGCGGAATTGAGCAACAGGCGGGGAGATTCGAAGGAGTTGCCCGCAACGCAGACGGCGCGCGCCTTTTGCATCTGGAGATTGCCCGCCTCGTCGAAATACTCGACGCCCGTCACCTTGCCGCTGTCGTCATGCAGGATGCGCGCGACATGCGCTTTTGACCGCACTTCGAGATTGCCCGTGGCCTCGCCGCGCGGGATGTCGGTATAGGCCGCGGACCATTTGGCGCCCCATTTGCAGCCCTGAAAGCAGAAACCGGTCTGCTGGCAGGCCATGCGCCCGTCATATTCCTCGGAGTTGATGGCCATGCGGCCGGTATGGACCTCTTTGTAGCCGAGCGCCTTGGCACCAGCCTCGAACACCTTGTAATTGTTGTTGCCCGGCAGGCCCGCGAGATTGTTGGTGCGCGTCACGCCCAACTTCTTTTCGGCCTTGTCATACCAAGGGGCCATTTCGGCGCCGTCGATAGGCCAGTCGAGCAGGTTGGCACCCTGCACGGGGCCGTAGTTGGTTCTGGCCTTCCATTCATGGTCCTGAAAGCGGATCGAAGCCCCGGCCCAATGGGTCGTGGTGCCGCCCACCGCCTTGACGATCCAGGCAGGCAGGCCGGAAAAATCGCGTGCGACGCGCCAGTCGCCCGATGTGGTGCGTGGGTCGAGCCACGCCAGCTGGCCAAAGCTTTCCCATTCGTCGTTGATGTAATCCTCGGGCAGATAGCGCCCGCCGGCTTCGAGTGCCACGACGGAAATGCCGCGTTGTGCCAGTTCGTTGGACAGCACGCCGCCGCCCGCGCCGGTGCCGATGACAACGATCACCGTGTCGTCGTTATGATCAAAAGGTGCAGCCATAGTCTTTCCTCCCTAGATGGCTATGGCCTAAAGCCAGTTGATGTCGTCAAAGCCGCGGTTGATGTAACCGCCCTGGCTAAAGGACTCGCCCTCGTAGCCGAAGAGGGGCCAGACCGCCTTTTGGTTATAGAGGCCGGTCACCAGCCCGCCGCGTACCTGCTGAAAGAAGGGGCTGTCCTCAATGCTGCGCAGGATGTCGACGCGGTCACGCTCCCATCCGATGCTCAGGTAATCGGCATGGCCTTTGCCCTGTGCTGCCGCGTTGAGGCCTGCGATCCCGGCCTCGACGGCTTCGGCGGCCTCGGCGGTGTCATAGCCCTTGACCGCGATGGCGTAGTATTCATCGGCCAGATGGTCATGCGGATAGATGTCGCGCGCCATCTGGATCAGCGTGGCCATGGTCTCGGGCTTGAGCGCCTGCGTTTCAAGCGCCCAAGCGGCATCGGTGCTGGCGACAAAGCCGGCCCCCACGACGAAACTTGCGCCCGCCGCGATTGAGCGCGAGAGCAACTCGCGCCGGGTCAGCCCTCTGCGGGCATTGGTGTCAGTCATTGGTTCTCCTCCCATAAAATGAATGCGCGCGCCCCCGTGAGGACGCGCGCTTGCTCTCATTTGAAACGCCCACCGCGTTCCAGAACTTCGATTTCATAGCCGTCAGGATCGGCGACAAAGAAAAACTTGCCCACGAGTTCGCCGTCGGGGGCGAATTCCACCATCTTGCGGGGATTGAGGCCCTCGGCCTCGAACCGTGCATGCTCAGCTGCCAGATCCTCGACCAAGACGGCCAAATGGCCATAGCCATCGCCGCGATCGTAGGGTTCGGTCCGACCCTTGTTGATGGTCAGTTCCACCTCGAACGGGCTTTCGTCATTCGACATGTAAACAAGGGTGAATTTCTCGAAATCGAGCCGGTCCGCGACGCGCAGCCCAAAAGCGCGCGCATAGAAATCGACCGACCGCGCCTCGTCGAGAACGCGAATCATGCTGTGAATGGCTTTGGCCATCATGCCCTCCGAAACCTGTATTTGGTTCGGAAAAGTTACCAAAGCGAGGCAAGGCCGGGTAGTAAGGGGATACTACGCCTTGATTTGTCTCACTCCGCCGCCATCTGCCGCGCGTCCGCCTCTAGCGGGTTTTCGCGGTGGACAAGGCAGGTGCAGCGCAGGAGCGAGGTGAAATTGGCGGGCTCGCCGTGTAGTTCCAGCACCTCGGCATGAAGTTTCGACACGAAACCGGGGGTCGTCAGCCCTTCGCTCTCGGCGATTTCGTCGAGGATACCCCAAAAGGATTTTTCGAGACGGATGCTTGTGCTCTGGCCATTGAGGCGCATGCGGCGGGTTACAAGCGCGTAGCGGTCGGGGTCTTGCCCGGCAAAGATTCGACACATGATCAGGTCCTCCCTCATCCGAGTCGCGGCAGGGACGCGCGCGGCGCGGATCTCAGTACGTTTTAGGATGATGGACGATTTTTGCCAGCAGGGGAAGCCTTCTGCGCTGTCCCCGCCTGTGCGGGGAGGGCGGTCACAACAGCGCGTGGCCGATATTGGCGAGCGCGGTGAGAATCAGCATGGCAAAGGTCAGCACCATTCCGGCGCTGCGCATCGGCATGATTTCCGGCACCCGGCCAAATCCGGCGGCATGCAGCACCCGCCCTGCCAGAAGCATCAGGCCCAGCACATGCACCACCCATCCCGGCGCGCCCTGAAGTTCGGCCATACCCAGCAAGATCAGGCCAAGCGGCGCGTATTCGGCGCAATTGGCCTGCACCCGGATGCGGCGGATCAGGAGATCCTTGCCGCCGTCACCGATGGAGACATTGGTCTTGAAGCGCGCGGCAATGACCAGCACGCTCAGGAGGACGAAGAGAAAGCCGATGAGGCCCGCGTAAAGAGGGGCGATAGCAAGGGACATGCGATGTGCTTTCTGTTCAGGAATAGGTGGCCGAAGGGACCGGCGGCAGGGTGAAATCCTCGGTATGAACAATCACCCCTGTCTCGGTCAGCAGCAAGAGGCCATAGGCGCCGGGTTCGTCGATCGAGAGGCTGGTATCCTCTGCGTCGAGCGCCATGGGCATCTGGTGGCAGGGGCTCTTGAGGATGGCTGTGGGAATACCCCCCGCCGATCCCTGAACCGTGCGGTGAACATGGCCCGATACGATCTGCACGACATTTCCCGCCGCCCTGAGGCGTGCGATGAACTCAGCGCGGTTGCGAAGCCCGATGGCATCCATCCCGGCAAAGCCCGTGTCGATGGGCGGGTGATGGGTAAAGATGATGACCGGCTCTGTGCCGGCCTCGGTCAAACGCTGCTCCAACCAGTCAAGTCGCGCGGGGCAGAGGTAGCCTGAATGCAGGTCCGGGGCGGTTTCGTCCAGCGTATCGAGACAGATCAGCCGATGCGCCCCGATGTCGGCGTGGTGCTGAATATGCCCCGTTTCCATCCGTGCGGCCTCGGGAAAGGTGTCGAGAAAGGGCGCGCGGCGGTCGTGATTGCCAAGCATGAGGCTGACGGGCAGGGGGCAGTCGGCCAGGGCCCCGCGCAGACGGGCGTATTCCTCTGGCTTGGCTCGATGTGTCAGGTCGCCGCAGAGCACGATGCGCGCGGCATCGGGGTGGCGCGCAAGCGCGTGGCTCAGCCCCTGGGTAAAGCGGGCATAGGGATCAAGGCCGATGATGGTCTGGCCCTGGGCCACGATGTGAATGTCGGTGAAGACAAGAATTTTCTGCATGGCGCGGCCTGTCATTGGGCTATGCCGCGCAGCATGGCGCAAGTGAGGCGGTTGGGAAAGCGTATTCCGGGAATGGAAGTCGCCCCCCTTGGGTCAGGTCCCAAGGGGGGCGGGGGGTGTTATTCCAGTTCGACCAGCAGATCCTTGGCGTCAATCTGGCTGCCGGGTTGAACATGCACCGCCTTCACGGTCGCGTCACGCTCGGCATGCAGGCCGGTTTCCATCTTCATTGCCTCGATGGTGAGCAAGAGGTCGCCCGCCTTGATCTTTTGTCCGGCCTTGACCGCGACCGTGGCCACGGCACCGGGCATGGGCGCGCCGATGTGGTTGGCGTTGCCCAGTTCCGCCTTGGGCCGGGCCGCCACTGTGCTCTTGATCCGCCGGTCGGGCACGCGCACGGTACGCGGCTGGCCGTTGAGTTCGAAGAACACCCGCGCCTCGCCGTCCTCTTGGGTCTCGCTTACCGCGACCAGCCGGATTTCCAGCGTCTTGCCGGGGTCGATTTCGGCGGTAATCTCTTCGCCTGTCTCCATCCCGTAAAAGAAGGTGCGGGTGGGCAGGGTGCGCACGGGGCCGAATTGCGCGTGCCGTTCCATGTAATCGGCAAAGACCTTGGGATACATCAAGCTGCCCATCAGGTCCTCGTTGTCGATCTTCTTGCCGAAACGCTCGGTCAGTTCGGCAAGCCGCGCGTCGATATCCTCGGGCGGCAAGAGCGTGCCTGGGCGCACGGTGATGGGCTCTTCGCCCTTGAGCACCTTCTTGACGATGGCGGGGGGGAAGCCGCCGGGGGCCTGACCGACATAGCCCTTCATCAGCGTGACCACCGAGTCGGGGAAGCTGACTTCGGTCTTGGGGTCGAGCACGTCCTCGCAGGTGAGGCCCTGGCTGACCATCATCAGCGCCAGATCGCCCACGGTCTTGGCAATCGGTGTCACCTTGATGACGTCGCCGAACATCTGGTTCACATCGGCATAGGTGCGCGCGATGTCGTGCCAGCGGTCCTCCATTCCCATCGAGCGCGCCTGCGCCTTGAGATTGGTGAACTGGCCGCCGGGCATCTCGTGCAGGTAGACTTCGGAGGTGGGCGATTGCATGCCGCTCTCGAAGGCGGCGTAGTGATTGCGCACCGATTCCCAGTAGTTCGAGATTTGACGGATGGCCCCGATGTCTAGCCCGGTGTCGCGCGGCGTATGGCGCAGCGCCTCGACAATGGTTCCGAGCGTGGCTTGGCTGGTATTGCCCGAGAGCGAGTCCATCGCGCAATCGACCGCATCCACCCCGGCCTCGGAGGCCGCAAGGATCGTGGCCCCGGCAATGCCCGCCGTGTCATGGGTATGGAAATGCAGCGGCAGCCCCACTTCTTCCTTGAGCGCCTTGAAGAGAACGCTTGCCGTGGCCGGTTTCATCAGCCCGCCCATATCCTTGAGACAGAGGATATGCGTGCCGGCGGCCTTCAGCTCCTTGGCCATGGAGAGGTAATATTTGAGGTCGTATTTCGAGCGCGCGGGATCGAGGATATCGCCGGTGTAGCAGATCGCCGCCTCAAGCACCTTGCCGGACTCGAGCACGGCATCCATCGACACGCGCATGTTCTCGGCCCAGTTCAGCGGGTCGAAGACGCGGAAGATATCCACCCCGCTCTCGGCGGCTTGTTTCACGAAGGCGGCGACCACGTTGTCGGGATAGTTGGTATAGCCCACCCCGTTCGAGCCGCGCAGAAGCATCTGCGTGAGCAGGTTGGGCATGGCCGCGCGAATGTCGCGCAACCGCTGCCAAGGACATTCGTCGAGGAACCGATAGGCCACGTCAAAGGTCGCGCCGCCCCAGCATTCGACCGAGAAGAGGCCGGGCAGGTCATGGGCGTAATTGGGGGCGATGCCGATCATGTCGATCGAGCGCATGCGCGTGGCCAAGAGCGATTGATGGCTGTCGCGCATGGTGGTGTCGGTGATCAAAAGCTGCTTTTGCGCGGCCATCCAGTCGGCCACCGCCTGCGCGCCCTTGCGCTCAAGAATCTGTTTCGGGCCGTCCTTGATTTCAGGGTTGGCGGGGCGCGGGGCGCGCGGCAGCTTGAGGTCGGCCGGCGGGCGAGTGCGCCCTTCGACCTCGGGATGCCCGTTGACCGTGATGTCGGCGATATAGCTCAGAACGCGCGTACCGCGGTCCCGCCGCTTGGCGAATTTGAACAGCTCGGGCGTCGTGTCGATGAATTTGGTTGTGTAGGTGTTGTTGAGGAAGGTCGGATGCTTGAGCAGGTTTTCGACAAAGGCGATATTCGTGCTCACGCCGCGAATACGGAATTCGCGCAGGGCGCGGTCCATCCGGGCGATCGCCTGTTCGGGCGTGGGTGCCCAGGCCGTGACCTTGGTCAGAAGGCTGTCGTAATAGCGGGTGATCACGCCCCCTGCGTATGCGGTGCCGCCATCCAGACGGATGCCCATGCCCGTGGCCGAGCGATAGGCGGTGATGCGGCCGTAATCGGGGATGAAGTTGTTGAGCGGGTCTTCGGTGGTGATCCGGGTCTGGAGCGCGTGGCCATGCAGGGTGATGTCATATTGGCTGGCCTTGCCGGTGGCCTCCATCAGGCTCTTGCCCTCGGCGATCTTGATCTGGGCCTGCACGATGTCGATGCCGGTGACTTCCTCGGTCACGGTGTGCTCGACCTGAACGCGGGGATTGACCTCGATGAAGTAGAATTTGCCGGTGTCCATATCCATCAGGAATTCGACGGTGCCGGCACATTCGTAATTCACATGCTTGCAGATCTTGTAGCCAAGCTGGCAGATTTCCTCGCGCTGCGTCTCTGACAGGTAAGGGGCAGGTGCGCGTTCCACCACCTTTTGATTGCGGCGCTGCACCGAGCAGTCGCGCTCGAAGAGGTGATACATATTGCCATGCTTGTCGCCCAGGATTTGCACCTCGACGTGGCGCGCGCGCAGGATCATCTTTTCCAGATAGCCCTCGCCATTGCCGAATGCTGCCTCGGCCTCGCGGCGGCCCTCGCGGACCTTGTCCTCAAGCTCATTCTCGTTTTCGATGGGGCGCATGCCACGCCCGCCGCCGCCCCAAGACGCCTTGAGCATCAAGGGATAGCCGATCTCCTTAGCCTGCTTGCGGATGTCCTTGATGTCATCGCCCAGAACTTCGGTCGCGGGGATGACGGGCACGCCCGCCTCGATGGCCACGCGCCGCGCGCTCGCCTTGTCGCCAAGCGCGCGCATGGTTTCGGCACGCGGGCCGATAAAGGTGATACCCGCCGCGTCGCAGGCATCGACAAAGGCCGGATTTTCAGACAGCAGGCCGTAACCGGGATGGATCGCATCCGCGCCCGAGAGCTTGGCCACGCGGATGATTTCCTCGATCGACAGATAGGCCTGAACCGGCCCCATGCCCTCGCCGATGCGATATGCCTCGTCCGCCTTGAAGCGGTGCAGCCCGAGCTTGTCCTCTTCGGCGAAGACAGCGACGGTTTTCTTGCCCATTTCATTGGCAGCCCGCATGATGCGGATGGCGATTTCGCCCCGGTTGGCGATGAGAATTTTCTTGAAGTCGGCCATGCCTGTCCCCCGGTTTATCAGTTCTGGCGGCGCGGCCGTCTATGCCGCATTGCAGCGCTGCATCCTTGTAGGATTTGTGAAAGGTTTGTGCAATCCGGCAAACTGGGTATTCCCCGGCAAGGGAAATTTCCTGTCCCGACGGGTGGGCGGCCCTACCCGGAGGGGATCAAGCGTGCGCGCACATCCCAAAGCGTGTGCGTGCCCAACTGGCCCATGTTGGCGCGCAAATCCTCGGCCAGGATATCCGCGAGATGCGCCGGGCCGCTCTCGCCCAAGGCCCCAAGCGCGTAGTGCCAGCCGCGCCCCAACATGACGAAATCCGCTCCAAGGGCGATGGCGCGCAGCACGTCGAGCCCGCCTTCGATGCCGCCGTCCATGATCACCGGCAGGGTGGTTGCGGCGCGTACCTGCGGCAGCGCTTCGATGGTGGCAGGGGCGGCGTCGAACTGTCGACCTGCGTGGTTCGAGATCCAGATCGCGTCCACTCCCTCTTTCTCGAGCGCGGTGGCATCGTCGGCGCGCAGCACGCCCTTTACAACAAGAGGTCCGTCCCAAGCATCGCGCAGCCAGCGCAGGTAATCCCAGTCGGGCGAGGTGCGCAGCAGGTATCCGGCGTGTTTGTTCGAGGGCAAGCCCTTGGTCTGGCCTGCGTAATCGTCAATCAGCCGCATGCGCGGCATGCCGAGCCGCGCGGTGCCAAGCGCCCAGGCCGGGCAGCGTGCGACCTGCGCCAGAAGGCGCGGCGTCAGCTTGGGCGGCTGTGTAAGCCCAGACCGCACCTGCCGCTCGCGACGGCTGCCCACGGGCACATCGACGGTCAGCACCAGCACCGAGAACCCGGCATTGCGCGCGCGGTTCAGCATGTCGGCCCGAATCCCTGCGTCACGCGGCGGATACATCTGGAACCAGCCATTGCCGTTCAGATGCGGGCCCACGACCTCGGGCGTCTGGCTCGCCACGGTGGAGAGGCCATAGGGAATACCCACCTGCGTTGCGGCCCGTGCCAACAAACGCTCGGCATCGGGCCAGATGAGGCCGGACATGCCCACGGGCGCGATGCCCACCGGCAGGGCATGGGTCTGCCCAAAGAGGGGGGCGGTGATGTCGGCTGTGAACTCGCCATGCAGGATCGAGGGGCTGAGCCGCACCTGATCGAGCATCAGGCGATTGCGCGCCTTGGTGGCCTCTGTTCCGGTGGCACTGTCAAGGTATTCCCAGACGAAATGTGGAATGCGCCGCGCCGCACGGGCGCGCAGATCAGACAGGGCGGGAAAGGCGGCATGCAGGTTCATGATGCGCATTTGCGCGGGTTTTCAGGGGCTTGTCCAGAGGGCAGATCAGGGTGGAACAATCCCCGAACATCTCTTTAACTCTCCCTACCTCCGCGCTATTGTCCTACGCATGAACAGATTTGACGAATCCGATGCCTTTGAGGGGGCCAGCCTCTCGGCCCGTGCCATGGCTGCACGGCCTGCGCCCTATCTCGATGACCTCAACCCCGAGCAGCGCCGCGCGGCGGAGACATTGGATGGTCCGGTGCTGATGCTGGCAGGGGCGGGCACAGGCAAGACCAAGGCGCTGACCACGCGTATCGCACATCTGATGAACACCGGTCGCGCGGGGCCGGGCGATATTCTGGCCGTGACCTTTACCAACAAGGCTGCGCGCGAGATGAAGGAACGCGTCAGCCGCCTGATGGGCGAGCGGGTGGAGGGCATGCCGTGGCTCGGCACGTTTCACTCGATCTGTGTCAAGCTCTTGCGCCGTCACGCCGAACTCGTCGATCTGAAATCCAATTTCACCATTCTGGACACAGACGACCAATTGCGCCTGCTCAAGCAACTGGTGCAGGCGTCGGGCATCGACGACAAACGCTGGCCCGCGCGGATGCTGGCGGGGATCGTCGACCAATGGAAGAACCGCGCCTGGACGCCCGACAATCTGCCCAGCAGCGAGGGCAGCGCCTATGACGGCAAGGGGCCAGCCCTCTATCGGCAGTATCAGACCCGCCTGCGCGAGCTGAACGCGGTCGATTTCGGCGACCTGCTCTTGCATGTGGTCACGATCTTTCAAAAGCACGACGATGTGCTCAGGCAATACCAGCGCTGGTTTCGCTATATCCTCGTGGACGAGTATCAGGATACCAACGTGGCGCAATATCTGTGGCTGCGCCTCTTGGCGGGGGGGCACAAGAACATCTGCTGCGTGGGCGATGACGACCAGTCCATCTATGGCTGGCGCGGCGCCGAAGTGGGCAATATCCTGCGGTTCGAAAAGGATTTTCCGGGCGCGGCGGTGATCCGGCTGGAGCAGAATTACCGCTCGACCCCGCATATCCTTGCGGCGGCGTCGGGGGTGATTGCGGGCAATCGCGACCGGCTGGGCAAGGAGCTTTGGACCGCCGCGGAAGAGGGGGAAAAGGTCCGCCTGATCGGCCATTGGGATGGCGAAGAAGAGGCGCGCTGGATCGGCGAGGAAATCGACGCGATGCAACGCGGCACGCGTGGCATGCGGCCCTATTCGCTGGACGAGATGGCAATCCTAGTGCGCGCCAGCCACCAGATGCGCGCCTTCGAGGACCGGTTCCTGACCATCGGCCTGCCGTACCGCGTCATCGGCGGTCCGCGATTCTACGAGCGTTTGGAAATTCGCGACGCCATGGCCTATTTCCGGCTGGTGGTCTCGCCTGCGGATGATCTGGCGTTCGAGCGGATCGTCAACACCCCAAAACGCGGTCTTGGCGACAAGGCGCAGCAGAAAATCCAGGTCTCGGCGCGCCAGAATGGCGTGTCGCTGGTCGAGGGGGCGCGGCTCTTGCTCGACGACAAGGGCATCACCGGCAAGGCGTCGGGGGAATTGCGGCTGCTGATCGACGGGCTGGCCCGCTGGGGCCGCATGGTGGACGATGCCGACATCACCCATGTCGAACTGGCCGAGATGATCCTCGACGAGAGCGGCTATACCGGCATGTGGCAGAATGACAAAACGCCCGAGGCACCGGGGCGGCTCGAGAATCTCAAGGAATTGGTCAAGGCCCTGGAAGGATTCGAGAATCTCCAAGGATTCCTGGAGCATGTCAGCCTCATCATGGACAACGAGTCGGGCGATGAGGGCGAGAAGGTCACGCTGATGACCCTGCACGCCGCCAAGGGGCTGGAGTTTCCGGCCGTGTTCCTGCCGGGATGGGAGGATGGTCTTTTCCCCTCGCAACGCTCAATGGATGAAAGCGGCGTGCGCGGGCTCGAGGAAGAGCGGCGGCTGGCCTATGTCGGCATCACCCGCGCCGAAGAGGTCTGCACCATTTCGTTCGCGGGCAATCGCCGCGTTTACGGCCAGTGGCAATCGCAGATGCCCTCGCGCTTCATCGACGAATTGCCCGAGGCGCATGTCGATGTACTGACCCCCCCGGGGCTCTATGGCGGGGGATATGGGGCGGCGGCCTCATCCGGCATCGAGAGCCGCGCCGCCGAGGCCAATGTGTACAACAGCCCCGGTTGGCGGCGGCTTCAGGCGCGCGGCGGCGAACGGCCCATGAGCCAGCCGAGCGAGGCCCGCCACAGCGTGATCGACCTTCAGGCAACCAGCGCGCATACGGTGGGCGAGCGCGTCTTTCATCAGAAATTCGGCTATGGGGCGATCATCGCCATCGAGGGTGACAAGCTCGAAATCGCCTTTGAAAAGGCGGGCACCAAGAAGGTGGTCGCGCGCTTTGTCACCGGCGCGGATGATGTGCCGTTCTGACGCGGGGCCAGCGGCGGATCTGAGTATTTTTGCCAAGAAGAAACCCGATGTCGCTTCTTCTTGGTGCAAATACTCAAATCCGACCTTGCGTCGAAACGATCAGCCGAGGTGATCCACGACCGTCAGATGCTGCGCCAGCCGGCTGACCTCGGCCAGATAGCGCGCGACCAGTTTCGGATCATGGGGAGCCGCGCTGACGCCTGCGGGGATTTCGCGCGCGAGCACCGACTCGACCGCGAGCGAGACCGGGATCGACACGAGCCGCGCCATCGCCGTGCCGCGCGCATCGCCCCAGGCGTCCATCACATAGCTTTGGTGCCAGACTGGTTTTCCGGCCTTTTCTGCCCTCAGATCGACGCAGAGCACGACGCGGTCCGGTTCGCCCTCATTATAGGCGTTCTCTTGCCAGAACTGATCGGACATCTCCTTGAGCCGGGCATCGCCCGCGGCACCGTCGAGCGTTTCGATCTCGGCAAAGACCTCCTTCCAAGCCTCGGACCAGCCATTCAGGCGCAGCGTGCCGCGCACGAAGTCCTTGATCCGCCAGTCGGGATCGAACCGGTAATCGGCGATGAAGGGGATGGAATCGCGGTTGGGATACACCTCGAAGGTCTCGGGGGTTGGCAGGGGCGCGTCATAGCTGGAAATCGCGTCCCAGGGCCGAGACACCCTGAGTTCCGAGAAATCGCGGATCGAGCGCGAGGGAGAGCGCAGCGCCTTGAGCACGCCGAGGGGCGACCAGCTGAATTTATAGCGAAACGGGTTGGGATGTTTCGGCACGCCGCCGCAATACGAGGTGAACGACAGGTCATTGCCTGCGTCAAAGGCCGGGGAGGCGCGATACTCGGCCACCAGATGATGCGCCATCAGGTGGTCGATGCCGGGATCGAGGCCGATTTCATTGACAAAGCACAGCCCCTTGTCGCGCGCCGCCTCATCCAGGGCGCGCATCTCGGGGGCGATGTAGGAGGAGGAGACGAAATGCACGCCCGTCCCGAGGCAAAGCTCGGCCAGCGGCACATGCCAGTCGCCGGGCAGCATCGAGACCACCACATCGCCGGGTTTGAGCAGCTTGGCGAGGGCGTCCTTGTCAAAGGCGTGGATCTTGTCCGTGAGATCACCGACGGCGGCGCGCGCCTTGTCGGTCGAGCGGTTCCAGACGCTCACGTCATGCCCTGCCTCGATCAGCCGCCGCAGACCGGGAATGGCCGATAGGCCGGTGCCGCACCAGTGAATTGTCATGTCCGTCTCTCCTTTTACTTGTAACGGAGTTTCGCCGCGACGATGCTCAGCATCGCCAGAACGGCGCAGATATTGGCCAGAATGAGAGGCCAGTCGCCGATCATCAGCCCATAGACCAGCCACAGGGATACGGTGGTCAGAAAGAGCAGGTTTGACGGGAGCGAGAGGCCCGAGGTGTCGCGCGTGGCCCAGGCTTTGACCGCCTGTGGAATCCAGCAGATCGTGCCTAGAAAGGCGGCCAGATATCCGACATAGGGCGCCATTCAGATCGCTTTCATATGGGTGTGAAAGGTCTCTGACGCCCGCGCCCAGACCCCTTGATCCAAGGTGTCGAGGGTCAGCAGGGAGGCCAGCAACTGCCCCGCGTAATCCTGCGAGGATTCCACCGGCAAGAGCGAGGGCAGGTTGTCGATGGCCATGATGTCGAGCGGCGGGGCGTCATGCACACGCAGCACGGGGGCCGCCCAGGAGGTTGCCGCGTCATAGAGAGGCACCGGGTTGTAATCGCTGTCAGGATCGCAGGCCACATCGCCGACCACGGTCAGTTGACGGGGCTGATCGAGCGCGGATTTCGGCACGAAAACCGGCGTGCCGGGGCGCGCGAAGATGCAGTTCAGAAAGATGTCATGGGCGAGAATTTCCGGGAATGGCCCGCCGGATGCGGT
>SWCD01023812.1_pt1 | contig 28923 bp, 30 predicted proteins | sample 4693011 | NCBI WGS metagenome assembly SWCD01 (sample SAMN10267278, study PRJNA491770) | bioreactor metagenome | isolation source: DHS bioreactor inoculated with marine | place: Japan: Omine Ridge, Nankai Trough | reverse complement strand
CCCCCCCCGTCGACACGGCGATGACCACGGGCGAGCGGTCGATGATCGACGGCATGATAAAACTGCATAAGTCAGGATTATCGACCACGTTGACCGGCAGACGCAGCTTGTGCGCCAGCGCGGAGACGCGCTCATTTACCGGACGCTGATCGGTGGCGGCGATAACGACGGCACACGTCTCCATATCCAGCTCTTCAAACTCGCGTTTTATGTGCCGGATCAAACCATCTGCATTTAACTTCTGCAACTCTTCACAGATGTCTGGTGAAACCACGGTGACATCCGCCTGTGCTTTTCGCAACAGGGCAACTTTACGTGCGGCGATGGAACCGCCGCCGACGACCAGGCAGGGTCGGTGTTTGATCTGAATAAATATCGGTAAATATTCCATAACAATAATTCTTTAACTAATAGAAAATATTCCAGAAATATTTCTAGGGATTAAGCAGCTCATCGAGTTTCCCGCTCTGGTTCAGCGCGGTCAGATCATCAAAACCACCGACATGAAAATCATCGATAAATATCTGCGGGATAGTACGGCGGCCGGTAATCTCCATCATGTGGTCAAATTTAGCGGGATCTTCATCCACTTTTATCAATTCGTACTCTGCCTTTTTACTCTGGAACAAGCGCTCAGCCGCTGTGCAATAGCCGCAGAAGCGGCCGCTATAAATTATAATTTTTGGTTGTGACATAAAACTCTATAAACCTTCGATAACGTTTTTAAGTATACCCTGCACCTGCGATGCAACCTTACTCAGCGCCTCGTTCTGAACGGCCATCATCGAAGCCATCGGGTCAACCGCGGCGATTTCAACTTTGCCATCAGACGTTTCCTGAACGATAACATTACAGGGTAACATGGTGCCGATCTTGTCTTCTGCAAGCAGTGCCTGGTGTGCAAATTTCGGGTGGCATGCGCCCAGGATCGTATAACGCTGGAAATCAACATCGAGCTTCTTTTTTAATGTCGCGCTCACATCGATCGTGGTTAATATACCAAGGCCTGCATCCGCCAGGTGCCTGGTGACACGCTCGATCGCATCGTCAAAATTGTCATCAACAATTTTAGAAAAATAGTAACTCATGATAAAACCTCAGTTTTATTAAGTGGGATGTGGGCGCGTATTATAACTGGTTGATGATATAGATGAAATCTAAATGCGAGGTAGCCGTTTTTAGCTATTTACCGGCTGTTTTTCCGGAGAAGGCGTTATCCATCGAGTGGCGGTGGTGCAACACGAAGCACCTCCTCGACCGTGGTCTCACCCTTGGCGACCTTGTTGGCACCACTCAGTCTTAGCGGCTGCAGGCCGTCCTTGATCGCCGCACGGCGCAGATCGTGTATGTCGGTGTCTTTGCTTATCATCAGCCGGGTCTCATTGGAAAACTTGAACATCTCATAGATGCCCTTTCGCCCCTGGTAGCCGGTATCACGGCATTCCAGGCAACCGACAGGCTCGTAGATCTTTTTAGGTTTTGGCGCTTTCCACGGGTGTACCAGCTCATGCCACGCCTCATCGCTGATCTCAGTCGGGCGTTTGCAGTGCGGGCACAGGGTTCTGACCAGACGTTGCGCCATGATGCCGAGCACCGACGACTGAATTAGATACGGTGGTATGCCGATATCCAGCATGCGCGACACCGCTGATGGCGCATCATTGGTATGCAATGTCGACAGTACCAGATGGCCGGTGAGCGCGGCCTGAATGGCGATGTCACCGGTTTCCTGGTCGCGGATCTCGCCGATCATGATGATGTCCGGATCCTGACGCAACAGGGTACGCACACCGCTGGCAAAATCCAGATCGATATTTTTCTGTACCTGCATCTGGTTGAAGGATGGTTCAACCAGCTCGATGGGGTCTTCGATACTGCAAACATTCACTTCAGGTTTTGCCAGCAGTTTCAATGTCGAATACAGGGTGGTGGTTTTACCCGAGCCAGTCGGGCCGGTTACCAGGATAATACCGTGTGGCTGTTTGATCATCGACTGCCAGATCTCATTATCTTTTTTGCTGAAACCCAGCTGCCGGAAATTTTTTACCAGCACTTCCGGGTCAAAGATACGCATCACCAGCTTTTCACCGAAAGCGGTGGGCATGGTGGATAGACGCAGCTCGACTTCCCGGCCATCTTCGGTGCGGGTTTTCAGACGGCCATCCTGCGGCCGGCGTTTTTCTGCGACATCCATGCGGCCGATAATCTTGATGCGACTGGTCACCGCTTTCATCACTGCGGAAGGAATCTGGTACACCTCCTGCATCACACCGTCGATACGAAAACGTACCGGGCACATCTCCCTGCGCGGTTCCAGATGGATATCACTGGCACGCTGGTCAAACGCATATTGCAATAACCAGTCCACGATGTTGACCACGTGCTGATCGTTGGCATCCAGTTTTCCTCTGCGACCCAGCTCCATTAACTGTTCGAGGTTTTGAATATTTCCGCCGCCGCTGCTCGACGAAGTTCGAGCACCATGCACCGATTTTGCGATGGTATAAAATTCGAGCAGGAGACGGCGAATATCTTCCGGGTTCGATATTACCAGCTTGAATGCCTTATTATGGATGCGTGACAGTTCGGGCTCCCAGTCACGTTCGAACGGCTGCGCGGTAGCAACGGTGATCGTAGTGTCGTCGACTTTTATGGGCAACACATTGTATCTGGCGGCATAGGCATATGACATCACTTCCGTCACTTCGGCCACTTCTACTTTTAATGGGTCGATACGGACAAAAGGCAGGTCAACACGATCAGCAAACCACTTTGTTAGCGCTTCCAGTGTTAGCGGCTTTTGCGTTTCAGCATTGACCCAGTTACGTTCGGCGATAACTTCCAGCGGATTTTTTTTCTTATACTCTGCACCGACTGCCAGTGTGCGCAGCATGTGTGCATTCTCGACGTCCACCATCGCATCTTCTTCAAGCCATTTTAAAATATCATGAACTTCAAGGTGCTGGTTATGCTTCATATTGTCATCAAATACTGCACTCATTCTTTTATGTACCCGTTTGGCTATAACTTACCTGCGCGGCTTATCGCGTTGGCCATATTTCGAAATAATCTTTTTGACTATCCTGTAGATAAGTTAGCGGTAACTCTATTACTTCAATAGTAGACACTTTTGCGTATTTCGGCCCGATTTTCAGCCATTTAATTAATGATTGAACGGCGTCCTCTTCACCCAGAGCCTGTACTTCGACACGACCATCACGGCAATTTCTGACGCCACCTTTCAGGTTTAATTCATTGGCTTTGTGCCGAGTGCTATCTCTGAAAAACACACCCTGCACCAGACCGCTGACAAAAATTTGTTTGCAGACTTCCATCACTTCGATACTAACGGTTCAGGCTCGACTAAATCACGCCATAAAAAAAGGTCCGCAAGCGGACCTCTTTTAACATCAGTTTCAAAAAAAACTGATCAGGGCTAATGCAAAATTATCTAGCCCGTCTTACTTGTTCAGGTAATCGCGATCTGACTGCTCAGTATCGCCCAGTGACCATGCACCACGAGTTTTCGCATGATTTACAGCCGCATCGATCTCAGAGGCTGAAGCATTCTGATCGATATCCAGAACCTGTCCTGGATGGATCAAATCAGCGTCTTTGATCTTGTCACGATTTGTTTTATAGATCAGTGGCCACTGGTAAGGATCAGCGTAAACCTCATCTTTACCAGATATGTTCCACAGGTTATCACCGCGAACTACTGAGTAACTGCTTACACGACCAGCCATCGCTCCGCGAGTCGCACTGCTAGAAGATGAGCTAGATGCTGCATTAGAATCTGCATTTGCATTCAGAAATTTTTTGTTTTCAACTTCAGCCTGGGCAACCGCTGTAACAGCTTGCGCTTTGGCTTTGTTGGCAAGTTTGATAGCACCTTCGTCATCACCAGCGGCTAATTTTTTTTCAGCTTTTTTAATGATTTTACCGGTGTCACGCCATTCATAATTTACAGCCTTGGCCTCAGCATTTGCAGCTTTAGCATCAGCAATGGCTTGTTCAGCTGATGTTGAATCAGACGCTTCATCAGTTGAAGCACAACCTGTAATCAGGCCTAAACTTAAAAGGGCTACGCTAAGTAGACGGGCAGATGTTCGCATGGTCATAATATCTCCAATAGGGACGTTGTTTTGTTTTATAATTATTGAGCAAGATTATAGACCTAAAAAAATAACAATGTAAGTATAAAGTGTCAAACAATATTTTCAATCGTTTCAATGTTTTCTGCCAAAGTGAGCAAATTCCGATAAAATCCGGCAAATAAAAATATAGAGAATAAAAAATGAGTAAAAACGTCCGAATTTTTCATAACCCGAAATGCAGTAAATGCCGCCTGACCATGGATATTCTCAACGATAAAGGTATCGAGACCACGGTCGTGGAGTACCTGAGCACACCACCAGGCGTCGACGATCTGAACGAAGTTCTTGCGCTGCTAGGGATCGAACCGCGTGAGCTGATGCGCAAACATGAAGCCCCCTATAAAGAGAACGGTCTGGACAACCCCGAGCTGAGTCGCGAGCAACTGATCCAGGCGATGGTCGACCATCCGATCCTGATCGAGCGCCCGATCATCATCAACGGCAATAACGCCACCATCGGTCGTCCGCCTGAAAAAGTTCTGGATATATTGTAATGACACAGGCTACAACAGCGCAGGAAATACTGGTTCTATATTACAGTCCGGGCGGCACCACAGCGGAGATGGCGAATGTGATCGCACGCGGCGTGGAAGAGATCGACGGCATGCAGGCGCGGGTACGCACCGTACCCCATGTTTCACCGGCTACCGAGCAGATCGAACCCGAGATTCCCGAGGCTGGTCCACTCTACGCGACCCTCGACGACCTGACTGACTGCGCCGGCCTGATCCTCGGCTGCCCCACACATTTCGGCAATATGCCGGCAGCGATGAAACACTTCATCGACGGCACCAGCGCCCTGTGGATGGGCGGTAAACTGGCGGGCAAACCGGCGGCATTATTTTCTGCCAGCACCAGCATGCACGGCGGCCAGGAAAGCACCCTGCTCACCATGATGTTGCCGCTGTTACACCACGGTATGTTGATCGTCGGCCTGCCCTACACCGAAACCGCCCTGTTCGAAACAAAAACCGGCGGCACACCCTACGGCGTGACCCGGTTAACTGACGATCTCGATGCCACCCCATTGAGCGACGAAGAGCGCACCCTTAGCCTGGCAATTGGCAGACGCGTTGCCAGCACTGCAAAAAAACTTTCTCAATAATGACTCAGATAACCAATCAATTTCAATCATTCATAAAACTTGGCCGCTGGTTAACCCTGTCCGGTTATTTTTCCCTGCTGTTCGGTTTGTTCGCGTGGCATCTGCTGATAGAACCTCCGGCCAAACACCTCATCTCCATCATTATCCTGCTACAGCTCGGGCCTCTGATGTTCCCACTGATGGGCCTGCTTCACGGCAAGTTGTATACCCACGCCTGGTCGATGTATCTCGCGATTTTCTACTTCATCATCGGTGTCTGGTACGCCGGCAACAGCGAAGATCGGATGATCGGGTTATATGTTATTTTTACCAGCCTGGTGTTTTTTCTGGGCACTGTTTTGTATACGAGATTTATGGGCAAACAGATAAAAACGCTGAACCCATCTGATTGATTTCACGGCTTGCCGCCACGCCGTTTCTGATCACGGCATCGTTTGAAGATTCAGCCAGTTCTTAAGATTTTGTTTTGCCCACCGTTATCCGTGGCCAGTTCTGCCGGGCATAGGGTCTCTTTATGGATTCACTCTGCTGCCCCATAACATTATTGCCGAGCCCCAGCAGTGGCGCGAGCCTGGCGATCTCTTCACTGTCCGGCCAGTAGGTAATAAATGTCTGCTCGACCATTTTTCTGTCGTTATACCAGATCTCAAAAACCCACTCACCGGCAACCAGCTCATATTCTTCATCGAGACCGTAGCCGGTAAAACCGATGGCCTGGTTGACACTGTTTCTCGTCTTGATCATAAAATCAGAACCCGTCGTAATCCTGCCATCGGGCAAAGCCATTTCGGGGTGCTTCAACACGCGGCGAAGATCGACGTAAGCCGGCCTCTCCGGCAGCGGCCAGATTCGATATTGAAGATACATCTGGGCACCCCTGATCAGAGGGATGCGCTGCACATTATTGATCTGTTCGACAACCGGCCGCGATACCGATTTGCCCGTACTGGTGCTGGCGTCATTGATGATACCGCCGCTACGCACCAGACGATACAGACCGGCTCTGCTCACCTTGCCCTTGAGTGGTTTATTGAGATAATCCGGTGTCCTGGCTGAGCCGGATTCAGCCGGCGCCGACCTTACCTCAACACGGTCATCTGGCTCGTTATTGCCTCTTTCACAAGCGCACAATACAAAAAATAATGCCATAAATATCAGATACTTCATGGAATGATACTGCCTCTCTAACCGTTATTTACCTGCCATGAAGACAGAAGACCCGGCGGGTTGTTCACCCGCCAGGTCTGCCACTCACAGCCACTTATCAAACACCCGTTTGTTACGCAGTTCGGGCTGCATGTTATCTCCTTACTGGGTGAATGCCTCATGGATTGTCATCACCATACGTGGATCGATCTTCTCGATAACACCGTCTGGTAAAGCGCTGGTATCGTTGGCCGTGTTGTCGCCCTGTGCAACGAAATCAAACTGCGCGATCGGCATGGCACAACCTTCGTTGCCCTCGCCCGGTCCATAGCCATCAGCGGGATCACCGGTGCATGGTAACCCACCGGCACCATCCATATGTGCGGCATCTATACGATACTCAAGAATCGAGCCGCCGGGTTTGAAGCACTGGTTGGCAGGGTGGCCGGGGCCATTTTTGCCATCACCGTCCGGGTCACAACCGGGGTTGGCCGCAGACGCGCCGAAATACAGCGTTTCTACGTCGCACTCGTCACCGGTCAGCGCACCGCCATTCGCGGTCACCTCAGCCTGGACAAAAGCACAACCAGGGCCGGACATACGGTTGATGGTGGTGCCTGCGATAACGTTCACACCGGGATCAAGTGCGAGGCTACCGGTTCTGTGCCCGGTACCGGGCGCAGAAGCAAAGATATGCTGACGGAAGACGCCCGGATTACAACCCGCCGCGCCTTCAGTACATTCTTTGGAACGCGAACGACGGGTGCCCCACAGCGTGCCGTCCTCGGACATGCGAATGGCGCGTAGATTATCACGGCGATTGGGCGAATCGAAACCAGTCGCCGAATCATCGTAGTTAAGCGCACCACCGGGGCTACCCGTAGCGCCATCGTTAGACAGATCAATCACACGGATGATCCTGGCCTGGTTTCTCTTCTTACCTAATTTAAAACCATGATGATCATCATCGTCGTCACGGATCTTGTTAGAACCGACGCCCGCTGATCTTTTAGAAAGACCGGCCTTCCAGTCAACCACAAACACCGCATCACCGTGGAACATGCTTATATACAAACCCTCGGAGGTAAAGAGTACGCCGGCAGGGCAATTCCAGCGTGGGTCATTGGCGTACGGACCCCTGGTAGGTTTACTGTATTCATCGACCACTTTCAGCGTGACCTGATCGTAAACCAGGACGCGACCATTCGCGCCACGTTCCTCGGTGCTAAACACCGGCGGGAAGAAATTATTGGAGCGGTTGCTGCCATCCGGGTTCTGATCAGAGTTCGGCGCGTTAAAGAAATTCGCATCACACACCGTCTGCGCGACGTTACCGTTGGGCATATAACCGCTACCGAGCAGGCGCGGCACAAAACCGTAACCACCACCGTTGGGGGAAGGTGATGTTGGCAGCGTAGGCCCGGTGCGTATGGCAGTGCCATCACGATGGAATTCGGTGATCGCGTGCTGGGCAGCACTGGTAATCAGTGCATGACCGTTCTCGCCACCAGACAGCACACCCGTTGGCTTCCACGGTCCCGGGCAGTCGACGCCACCGTTATTACAGATTTCTGTGCCAACATTGTCGGCATTAAACGGACGATTGACGGTGATGCCTCGCTCACCCGTGGTGATATTCATCTCGAGTACACGGCCCGGACCGGGAGCGTTCGAGAACGGCGCGTTCTGCGCATCCGCCGCCATCAGATTGGCCTCCGTACAGACCGGCATACCCGCCAGAGAGCCCGAATCATGGGCACTCGCGACAGTTGACAGTAGCGCACAACCAATCGTTGCCACCAGCTTTCGTTTGAAACATTTTATTTTCATTTAGTTATCCTCAATTTACCTGGTTTATTGCCTGATTTATTAAACCCCTGAATTAACTTGCTGCTATCCCATTACACTAATACCTGACCACGGCGTGCACGATGGCACGCCGCAGTTAAATATCAGATGCAATGTCGGTGATATTTATTCCATTATTTAAGGATACTGGAACCAGGCTTCACGTTTGGCAGGTGACAAACCGTGACCGGTCTGATCCTGACAATGTGACACCATACGAATCATGAAAGGCGTTGACGGTCCACCGATGCCGGCATCAGAGGGATTTACGATGGCGGTAGGATTCGGCCAGGCCGCAGGATTTTTGGTTGCCGCCAGCAGATGGCTGTCGTGAGACATCCTGTTAAAAGGATAAGCACCGCCGACCACGGGGAAATCCAGATTAACCTCAAACTCAGCATCACCATTTTCATCGGTGATAAAACCGTTTGGCTGGGTTGGACTGCCGGAACCAACCCAGTCAGCAACCAGCTGAGTCAGGCCATCCGTATGCGACAGAGGCGTTGCGCCGCCGCCAGTAATCGGGCTACCACCAAAAGTGGTACCACCATTCGCAGCACCACCGTGAGCCGAACCCTTCATGCGCACCCACACCGTGTACAACGTATTTGGTGAGCCACCTTCGAGCTCTATTTCAACCCTGCTGCCACTGCCTTTTTGAGAGATTTCAATTCCGGCTACGGCACCATCAAAACCATTCACTCCGTCGCCACATTGGTTACGGACAGTACTCACACCATCGCCACTTGGTTTGTCTGCATCTATCCTGGACATATCATCATCAACTACTTTAGAACCAGCCAGCGCCGTACCACTCATGCCTGCAATAACACCCGCCATTAAAGTCAGTTTAAATTTTTTCATTTCATTTCCTCGTAATTTTTAATATCAAGCTGATTTAATTAATAACTATTTTTTAACTCACACAGGCAACGACATGACGCGATGAACGGCTCACTTCAAAACCAGACCGCCGGTGATACCAGTATCCGCTGGTTAAGACTTATTTCGCCAGTAACACATGCCAGGGCGTTTCCTGCTTTTTCAGGTTTTATTTTGCATTTCTTCTGCATAAAACCGTTTTAAACACTTAATTGCCTGACACAAACAACCACCGACCCTGGCAGGAAAAAGCATTTATCTATACAACGGGAATATAGAGGCAGACAAAAACGACTTTATTCGTTATTTTTTCAGGATTATTTAATACGCGTTTAATTTCATTATTAGTATCAATCACTTAACCTGTAAAAATATTTTTTATAAAAATAATCCAGTTTTATGGAATAAATTGATTAACAAACCAGTCTTTCGGGTTATTAAAGTCAGGCAATGGTGCCAGACGCTAAATGCGAAAAAACACACTGCTGCACGAGATAGGGAATATGAAAAATATAATAATTTGTCCGAACACAGCACTGCAGGACAGGATCATCGAGGCCCGGGGCAGGCTCTACCGAATCGCACTGACCTGGTGTGGAGATGAAATGCTGGCCGATGATCTGGTGCAGGAAACCATCACCGCGGCAATGAAAAATCTTAAACAGCTGCGCGATAAAAATAGCCTGTTCGGCTGGCTCTGCAGCATCATGAAAAACCAGTGGTATCGCCATTTTCGAAAACAGAAAAACCACGACAACATAGAGAATCAACAGCACCTGCCCTCGGACGATGCCGGGCCGTTTGGTAAATGCCAGGAAAAAGATATGATCAGACAGGTAAGAATAGCCGTCGCAGAATTATCGCTGGAACAACGCCAGATAGTCTCACTCATTGATCTGGGTGAGCTATCTTACGCCGACGTGGCACAGGCTCTGGACGTACCCGTTGGCACAGTGATGAGCCGTCTACACCGAGCAAGAAAAAGCCTGCTAAAAAAGCTGGAAAAGAACCAGCGGCCAGCGACTCCTGTCGCCAGACACCTGCACCTGATCGAAAAATAACTTCGCAACAAGCCCACTAACCTGACGCGCAGGCAAATAAAACTCACATCCTGAAAACACACAGTTCAGATGATTTTCACGAGCGGCACCTCGCCGCTTCTCCACAGGATAAACAGCAACCTGAAAGGCTCATTTCTTTCACCGTCTCATTCTTGAGCATTGCCACGTAATAAAAAAAACAAATAGTTGTTTCTATTAATATTCAAGTTATTATATTGCCTAAAAAGCACTTTACAAACCTGCCTTTTAGGCGATCTAATTGTAGTTAGATTTAAAATAAGAAAAAAGCGTATGCTTCCACTTTCAAGGAAAATTAAGATTTCAATTGAAAGAAATCTTAATTCACTTATTGATAAAACATATGATGAAGTAACTTTAAAAGAGCTTCTAATTGATTTACGAGAGATAGGAAACGAAATAAAGAATAGTGCGGGAAAAACAACAGAACATAACGCAGAAAAATTTGATCAAACGTTTACTGACTTTATAGATATTTGTAACTGCATTGCTCACTCAAATAGAATGAGAGGTGTTTTAGAAAAAAACATTCGGAATCATATAGAAAAAATACAAAATGTATTAAATGAAGGTGGCAATGTCAATTTTTCAGAAGCCACAGCAGTAGAACGAGTCATAAGTGGTGACTCTATAGTAGCTGCTATGCTTAGTACTATATTTTTGTATTTATCCACTTACGAAAATGAATTTGATCAAAAAAAACTTATACCAGTTTCTGAAGATAAAGCAGATATTAGCTTATGTATTATCTCGCTACTACAAGATGCAGCTATTACCTTAAAAAACAAAACAGGCGTATCTTTATTACATGTATTGGCATTTGATGGAAAATATCGGTTATATTGCAGAGTATTAAACTCTTCTATTGAACGTGAAGCTAGAGAACGTACTGGCGGCACGGGCAGCGTAATATTTGGTTTTCCTGTGGTCGTTACAAATGCTGAAGATATTGACAACCTTCAATTTAATGAAAATAGTGACCAGCTGCCTAAGATTATAGAAACCTACAGAGATAAAAATGGGATTCTACATGCAAGACATGTTGATTAAGTGAAAAATCTAACAAGTAAATTAACGCTGACCATTTTTTCTTACGGCCAAAAGCCGCCGAAAGAAAAAACGTCAGGTTATTAAAGCGTTAGCGCAAAATAAATACATGGCATACACTCGACCTAAAAGTAACCTTGCCCTCTCTCCAGATGAAAAGAGAGATTTACTGCAAGAATATTTTGATTACTATAAAGAAGTGGCAGAGAATCAACCAGAGCTTCTTAATTCAAAGCTTCCGCGTAGTGCATTTGATGATCTGATAAATGAAATAGGTGAGCTAATTTTAAAAAAGTCTGAATCATTATCTTCAAGTAAAAATGAAGTTAGTCAATTCTTAAAAAACAACCCGTTACCAAAACACCTAGAACAATTTCTACCTGAAAATTTCATGGTTTATAGTCTTGCGTTAAATGCCATGAAACAGTGGATTTCTGCTGAACAAGCAGCAACAGATCGTTACATTTTCGGAGGCACTGTCCGAGCACAGTGCAAAAAACTAGGTAAAACTTGTTTAGTATCAGGCAAACCAGCCAAAGAGTGTACCATTGAGCTTCATCATCCAGTCAGAGATGGCAGACCGCCCATTCCACTAGCCAAGGATGTTCATGCAGATATTGAAGGGCAATCTTCAGCAACCATGGTTAAAGACGAAATTATGACTGCAATATACCCAATTAAACGTTCAGGCAATAGATCATGGGCGACGCTTAAATTAGGCTGCGAATTATTACTAGATACCGCAGATACTGACAGAAGTAAAAATAGTCAATCATCATCAAAAACATTTGCACGTAAAGCTAGCGAGACATCTGGTTTAAATTTCAAAGAATTATTGCAATGGGTAGAAACCAATAATCTTGTGCAAGTGTAATGGCAGCGCTAACAAGTATTAAAGGGGTCGGTGACAAACGATAATCATTTGTCACCGACCCCTTTTTTCGTACTTTTTTCGTATACGCCGCTTCGCCACACCCTGCATAAATGGCCGGTTAGCAAGAGCGTTGGGCTTCTAATCATTCAAGATTTACCGCATTAAAATTTATAACATTGAGACTTAATCAACATGAAAAAAGAATCTGTACAAATATTAATTTTATCTGCTCTGCTTATGTCACCAGCGATTTCCATTGCAAGTGATTCATCTGGCTCAGTAGCAGAGAGTGTTCATCTGTCTAATAACAAAGTTAATTATAAAAACATTTATACTCCAGGGCTGGGCGAAATCATGACAACGACACAAATGCGGCATGCAAAACTCTGGTTTGCGGGTAAAGCGGGCAACTGGAAACTTGCCGATTATGAGCTATATGAATTAAAGGAAGGTTTCGATAATGCAGTAAAATTCCATCCAAATCGTTCCGAGCTACTCCCGAAAATAACAGCCATCCCTTTGGAACAACTAAAATCTGCCATTTCGGCTAATGATAGTGCCAGATTCAAGCAAGCTTTTGAGGCTCTAACTAATTCATGTAATGCATGCCACAAAGAAACAAGCTTTGGATTTAATGTGGTAATTATTCCTGCTATAAACCCATATACAAATCAGAACTTTGAAGTTGAACCTGAAACATATTAAAAGTATTAAATATTAAAGGAATCGCTGACAAATGATAATCATTTGTCAGCGATTCCTTTTTTTCTATAATTTAAGAAACTTATAACCTATCTCAAGACAAATTTCCTGCTTCGACTAAAACCCAGTCCTGCTAACCCTATTCCCAGTAAAGCAAGAATGGAGGGTTCTGGTACATCTACTACAATGATATCTGTAGAACCGAATGTGCCGACAAAATTATCGACGATGTATCTGCTAGATCTATTTTGAGAAAAATCAAAAGTCGCATATGATGCAAGCCCAGAAAAGTTTAAACTCACCAAAGATTCTGGAAAATTGCTTAGATCCGTGCCGTTGGGTTTTGTAAAGAAAGCGGACTGAAAAACTGAATTGAGCAAGTTATTGCCACTATCATATACGCTAAACAGTACGCCATCAGCTCCATCAGTCTCATTATTCATTGCAAACCCAAAACCCAAACTTGTAATTGCCCCATTTAGAAAATCGACCCTTAAATCAGGCGAAATTAATGTTGTGCCTTCAAGACCTGGTTCGTCAATGAACGACATATTTGTGCCTGGACCCACCGTATTAAAGCCAGAACCATCTGTAGTAGAAAAAATCACATCATCAATAGAATCACTATCACCGTCAAAACTAAATGTAGTCGCGCCAGATATCGCAGCATCAAAAGTAATAAGTGTGGCATGTGATATGCCGCTGACGAAGAACATGCATGCAAACAGCATCATTTTGTACGTGGTTGCGTTTTTCATTTCCCTCTCCCAAGGTTTATTATAAAGACAATATTACTGATGCATTTATGATGCCGAAAATATATCTTGTTGATATATTTAAATATTAAATACAATACTAAATGTCTTCATATTAAGTTGTAATAAATAGTGACACTATTAAATGAAGAATTTGCAGCAAAGCAGATAGATATGACCCGTATGGCATTATGAAAAATTGCACATTAAAATTGATCCATTATCTCTGTTAAAAAATGTACAGAAAAATCAACAATATAAGATACGTAGTTGCCGCTACAGAATATTCATTCTACGGATATGTATTCGGAACCACTGAATTTACTCAGAAATTGTAATTAAATTATGTGTAATGTATTGTGACATGTGATTGTAAAAATGGATCCCATAAATGAGACGCTAGCCTAAGTATTATTCATACGGTCTTTCTGGCTTATGCTGCGAGACCACAAACCAGAGAGATTATATTTTAATGGCTCAGGTTTTCCAGTGCCGGTACGTGGATCGTCACGGGGTACTTCCTTCAACAAACGACAAGGTCATCACCACCTCTGCGTGTTACCTTAAGCGGTAAATGCTCTGTAATTACTTGTTCTACAAAAAATTTAAGATTATCTCTAAACTTATTTACACTAATACTGTTCCTATCGCACACTTCTACAACGTGCGTAACTTCGTACATAATAATAGCAAAGCCCTAACAATCAATTAACAGCAACCACAGAAAACGCCCAATAATGAATAAACTACATCTTCCAGAGTGGTCAATTAAACTTATCATCGTTGTGGCGCTGCCGACAGTCAGTTGTTTTGGCTATTACTCACTTGGCCATCTGGACTCAAATAAAAGTATTTTTATATTGCCAGTGATACTGTCTTATCCGGTCGCTTTAATCGGTATAGTCGGTACTTTTAGAGTGTTATATTTTCCTGAAAAAACTAAAATAAAATTATGGTTCTGGATTTTATGTATTGTTGTTCCCGTGATGATACAGGTGATGATTAGATCGTAACGATATCTAAAACTTTAGACACAATGAACAAGTCGTGCGGGTGTACCCGGCGCCTGCGAACACCGGTTAGATGAGGAGTAAAAGCTAAAAGGTCAGGAAAAAAGCTACTCTTCAACAAACACCGACTTGACGAGTGGGATCGTCAACCGCCGCTGCATCGCCATCGACGCTTTATCCAGCACTGCCAGGCGTTCAAACAGACCGAACATATCCCGCGGATAACGCTGCATCAGATAATCCGCCACATTTTCAGGCAACTCCAGACCGCTCTGTCTGGCGCGAAAACTCAATGCCTGAAACTTTTCTTTATCGGAGAGAGCTTGCAGGTAAAACACCGGCCCCCAGAACAATCGCGAACGCAGATCCGGCAGTTTTACAAAATTTTCTTCCGGCGAATGTGCCGATGCCAGCATCAGACAGCTGTGGTTTTCACGCACACGATTGATCAGATCGAACAGGGCTGTTTCCCAGGTTTCGTTGATTAACCAGGTGTCGATATCATCCAGGCAGATCAGCTCGATCTGTTCCAGGCCATCGAATATATCTGTCGACTGCCCCATGATCTCGGCCTGTGTCAGGTAACAGACTGTGCGCCGATTTTTTGCTGCCAGGTTACAGCTGGCCTGCAATAGATGACTTTTCCCCAGCCCGGCTTCACCCCAGAAATACAACTGCGTTTCACCCTCACCCGCTGCCATCTGCTGCGCGAGACCCGCCGCCACAGAATTTTTACCGGCGACAAAACTGTCGAAGGTAAACAACTCGCCAGGTTCGAACCCCAGGGGTAATTGTGGATGGATTAACGCAGTCATTTGCGGCGGCATTAATGGCTGAGTTTGTAATGATAAACCGGCATCTGCAGCTCTTGCTTATCCAGCGCATCTGATTCGGTGGCGACACCCGCTGTATCCTCGATGCCTGCGGGTTTGCCCTGCACGACCGGCTGACCGTTCTCCGGCAGAAGCGGTTCTTCTTTCTTTAACGCTGTTGGCTGCGGCTCGATGGGTGCAGTTTCGAGCAGCTCACCATCATTTTTAATCAGGTTAAAAAACTCATCTTCATTGCTTCGCAGCGTCACTTTAAAGACCGCATTCTGGCCATTAATTTCCACTGGTTCCACCAGTGCCACGGCACTCAGATCTCGCAGATAATTTTCCAGTTTGCGATATTTTTGAATGGAATTGACTGCCTGAATTTCCAGCTGGATGCTCGTCTGTTGCTGATTTTTACCGACACCGTGAATCGCAAAAACGACACCCATCGCATCTGCCGCCTGATCGATGGCTTTATTGATCAGCTGATTATAATCAGCGCTTTCTATGCTCCAGTGCCGGTTGGCGTTGGTCATTAACAAACTCCAGCTGCTCTGCCATTTTTTCCCGTTCCAGATCAGGCTGCCGGTCAACGCCGGGCCTCGGCTATATCTTTTTGATGCGGTAACAACCGGGTCTTTAAAACCACCACGGATATCTGCCACTTTTAAAATTTTTCGATCTTTGGCATCGTACAACGGCCAGCGATCCGGGATGCCGCGTCTACGCAGCGCATCATCCGCTGCCGTTTTTAACAGTGACCTGTCGTTGTTTTTTAAAACATATTCATTTCTGCCATCTCTGATCGCCAGCCAGATGACCACATCGGGCCGATGCTCACCCCACACGGGAAAGCCATTGTCACGCAGGTACTTCGCCATCGCGCTGCCGTTATATTGAATTTTCAGACGGTGCGCTAAAATTTCATCCTCGTCATTCACCACCGGGGCTTCAACAGGATCATAACTGTATTGTTTGATATATCGGCTCGCCGGTGGACGTTTTAATTTGTCCATCACGATGCTGTCACCGGAGATACGGATGAACACCTCGTCCAGCCCTTCCTTAAACACCCGCCAGCGCGTGCCAGCGGACTCATCGGCCACCAGAACTTCTACATCGTATAACGCGCTGACGCGGCTGGCGCCAGCTTCAGCGAAAACCAGCAGCAGACCGAGGAAAACGAAAATTTTCGCTTTAAGATTAAACATTTGAAACATCGACATGAAAATATATAGGGGAAATTTGTACAAATATTGACTAACAAAAGTGTACAATAACACATCTTTTTACTATACGAAAAGCTGATCTAATCAGCCTCCGAAGTCGATGTCTGCCAATCAATCAAAATCATTAAGTTACCGCGACGCGGGCGTCAATATCGACGCCGGCAACGAGTTTGTCAAAAAAATTAAATCCAGCGTTGCCAGCACCAACCGCCCCGGTGTCATGGGCAGTCTCGGTGGTTTCGGCGGTCTGTTCGAGCTGCCGGAAAATTATAAACAACCCGTGCTGGTCTCCGGCACCGACGGGGTCGGCACCAAGCTCAAGCTCGCCATCGACCTGAATAAACACGATACCATCGGCATCGATCTGGTGGCGATGTGCGTCAATGACATCCTGGTTTTAGGCGCTGAGCCGCTGTATTTTCTCGACTACTACGCTACCGGCGAATTGAACACCGAGATCGCGGCCAACGTGGTCGAAGGCATCGCCGAGGGCTGCCGCCAGTCGAACGCGGCATTGATCGGCGGGGAAACCGCTGAGATGCCGGGTATGTATAGCAAAGGCGATTACGACCTCGCTGGCTTCTGCGTCGGTGTAGTCGAAAAACAGAAGATCATCGACGGCTCGAAAGTCAAAGCCGGTGATGTCATGGTCGCCATCGCCTCCAGCGGACCACATTCCAACGGTTATTCACTGGTGCGCAAGATCATCGAAGTCAGCGAAACCGACATCAACACCGACTTTGGTGAAAGCGGCAAATCACTAGGCGATGCCCTGCTCGCACCGACACGAATTTATGTCAGGGCCATCCACCGCTTGCTGGAAAGTTTCGACATTCACGCCATGGCGCACATCACCGGCGGCGGCCTGCTGGAAAACATTCCACGTGTGCTGCCCGAGAATGCACAGGCTGTGGTCGACACCAGCAGCTGGCAACTGCCAGCAGTTTTTCAGTGGTTGCAGGAAAACGGCAACGTCGAGATCAATGAGATGTACCGCACATTCAACTGCGGTGTCGGCATGGTGCTGATCGTCAGTGCGGATGACGCCGAGGCCATCGTCACAACACTGAATCAGAATGGTGAAAACGCATGGCCGCTAGGCACTGTCGAATCCGGTGATAAAGACCAGGTTATTTTTAAATAACGGTGCCGCCTGAAACAGCCCCTGGATCCGCCGTGGAAAAGAAAAAAGTTTCACTTGTCATACTCATCTCTGGTGGCGGTAGCAACCTGCAAGCCATCATCGATGCCATAGAAAATAACAAACTCGATGCAGAGATAAAAACCGTTATCAGCAACAAGGTGAGCGCAACAGGTCTGGATCGCGCGGCCAGTGCAGACATCGAAAGCCACGTCGTCGACCACCAGCAATTCCCCAACAGACGATCATTTGATCGGGCGATGATGAACATCATCGATCCGCTGAAACCTGATCTGGTCATACTCGCCGGTTTCATGCGGATCTTAAGCGATGAGTTCATCGACCATTATCAACACTGCCTCATCAACATCCATCCTTCGTTACTGCCGAAATACAAAGGCCTGAATACACATCAGCTGGCGATCGATAACCACGACGCAGTACACGGTGCCAGCGTGCACTATGTCAGTCACGAACTTGATAGCGGGCCAGTTGTCATACAGGCTGAAGTCCCTGTTCTCGACTCTGATGATAAAAACAGTTTAGCATCACGTGTTTTAGAGCAGGAACACAAAATATACCCGATGGTCATACAGATGGTTGCTGAAGGTCGCCTGACCTTCGATGGTAATCAATTAAACCTCGATAACAAACAGCTAACAAAACCGTTACTCTGGAAAAATAATAAACTAAGTGTTTAAAACATGGCGAGCAAAAAAATAATTTACCTGTTGCGGTTAGCCATCCTCTGCCTCACAGTGTTTTCTCATAACGTATCTGCCGCACACGCACTTCCAGAATTCAGCGCCACCTATGCCATTCAGAAATTTAATATAAAACTTGCCGAAGCACATTACCAGTTAAGCTACACCGACAAGGGTTATAAATTCACCCAGGACACCGAGCTGTTTGGCATCGCCAGCATGTTTGCCAGCGACACGGTATCTGCAGTCAGTTATGTCGAGGAAACAGGCGATAATTTATTACTGAGAAAACATGTCTACATACAAACCGGCAGAGAAAAAAACAAGGATGAAGACATCGACATATTATGGAATACACATAAAAACACACTCAGAGGAAAAATAAGCGGTGTCGTTCGCAACAGGAAGATAGAATTCCGGACCAACGAGGAAATCTGGGACATACTTTCTTTTCAGATCCCATTGATGATCGAAGCCAATGAAAACATAAAAGAGTATCCATACAGAGCAATAATCAACGGCGAGATCGATGACTATAACTTTGTTTTAACATCAAGCAAAAAAATCACTTTTGCCGGCAAAGACTATAAAGCCTTACAACTGGTTCGCACCGACCCGGATAAAAACCGACAGCTGCATATCTGGCTGATACCAGCACTGAACAATATACCTGTTATCATAGAGAACTATCGTGATGGCAAGGAACACTCACGTATGCAACTCGAAAGCGTCAGCTTTAATCACGAAAAAACTTATATCGAGCAACAGGTAGATAGCGACGATGACGACTAATTCCGACTCCAGAAACAACGTTAACGAACCCTTATATGATGGCCCGAGCAAGTCACAGTTAAAACGTGATAGCCAGCATCTTATCGACGTCGGTGAAGAAATATTAAAACTGTCACACGAGGAGATAACTTCATTACAACTGCCCGATGAACTCGACGAAGCGATAGCCACCGCGTTAAAAATCAAATCGCGCAGCGGTATAAAAAGGCAGCGTTTATACATAGGAAAATTATTGCGTTCTATCGACAACGAAGCCATCCAGGCACAGCTAAAAAAGATACAACATCGCCACGATACCAATACCGCACATTTCAAACGACTGGAAAAATGGCGCGACAGCCTGATCGATAATGACAAGGCAACGCTCAACGAAGTCATCGCGCATTATCCGGAGATCGACCGCCAGCACATCAATCAACTGATCCGCGCTGCGCACCACGAAAAACAGCATGACAAACCACCTGCCGCTTCACGCAAATTATTTAAATACCTGCGCGAGCTGGAAGACGATAAGAGCCAGTAACATGCATTCACGCAGACTTTAAACAGTGCCGACCAAATAAAAACGGCAGCCATAAAAGACTGCCGCTATCATGAAATGAGCCGGTGTTTATACTTTACGTCTAATGACTGCAAACAACCCAAGCAACCCTGAACCGAAAAGCCAGACGGCCGCAGGGGCAGGTATAACAGCCGTTGTAACAACGACATTATCTATCGCAGTATTGCCCTCAATCTGTCTCGGACCGAATAAAGAAAAACCTGAGATACCGTTTGCCGATAGAATAGACACATTCTCATAACCCTGGCTGATATCAAAGATAAAGTCCAATATAACACCACCACTACCGTCGTAGACCTTTATTGAGGTATCGAAGAACGTATCAATATCGATGGAAAAACTTGTCAGAGATAAACCGAAAGTCCGTTCAAAATTTATCTCTACCACTTCATTAACACCGACGATTCCATCACCATCTGCAATCCACAGATAATCAGCGCCTTGCGGAGATCCCACGCCATAAAAATTTTCAATATTGGAATTCAGGCCAAGCCAGTCAGATTCCCACTGCGGAAACGGGGCGCTAAAGTCTTCGACTAATGTTGCAGCATTCACATTGGATGATAAAACTAAAGTTGTGACAGCCAGCGTGATTGCCGACATAATTAATTTAATAGCCATCATATCTTCCTGCACCTTTAAACTATTTTTCGTTAGGCCGAAATACTGATATATAGGACAATATACTTGCTAAAGCAATGAATATGCTCAATTAATAAATTTCATAATTGTCGATTATACGTTTGAAAATCAGTGTGTTATAAAGATCAATAACGTGCAAAGCACTTCCGGCAGGGGCTAGAATGAGTCACAGGAAAATCGCTGTAATGGCCGTTTTACAGGCATTATTTGTTTTAATCCATACGATTTTTTTCTGTGCTTGAGATCGGTGTCCTGTAGCGATAGACAACCCAGTATGTCGACAGGACAAAGGTGATGATGACCACCATCTGAATCAGATAGGATGCGCGCAGATCGATCAGGCCAATCGCCAGTGCACTGTAAGACACCAGTAAAGAAAACTCGCTGCCCTGACCAAGTCTTGCGCCCAGTTCTGCCGAAAACTTTTTGTCTTCGCCGATTAACTGAAAACCCTGTTTGAACACAAAGGGTTTGATCACCACGATCAATATCGAGATCACGATGCCGGCCAGCAATACCTGTTGCGTCACCAGGAAATTAAACTGCGCACCGATAGAAAAGAAAAACAGGATCAGAAAAAAATCACGCAGCGGTTTCAGATGCTCGGCGATGACCATCGATACCGGTGACGAAGCAAAGGCGACGCCGGCAACGAACGCGCCCATCTCGTATGACAGACCGATAGCCTGAGCCACACCAGCACCGAGCATGCCCCAGCCCAGCGCCAGCAGAAAAGTATATTCCTGAATGATATCAAATCGCAGAAAAAGGTTATTGATCACGTATCGAACCAGACCATAAGCCACCACCGCGAGCAGAATCAATTTGACAAATAACATGGCGATGGCAGAGGTAACATTCTCACCCTGCCCGCCGGTCAGCATCACGATCAACAGTATCGCGATGACATCCTGCATCAACAGCACACTGGTCATCATCTCACCGGTGTGCCGGTGATGTAACGCGGTGGTCGGAATCAGTTTGAGGCTGATGATCGTACTGGAAAACATCAACGCGGCACCGATGATAGCGCTCTCGAAAAAACCAAAACCGAAAGCCATCGCGGCAACTGCTGTCATCACCAGGAACACCAGGCTGGTCAATAATGTCACCACCGCTGTTTTACTGAAAAGATGAAACAGACGATCAGGTTTTAAATTGATACCGAGAAGATATAACAGCAGGATCACACCGATGTGCGAGAGCTCTTCGATATGCCCGGGCTCTTTGATCAGGCCAAGCCCCCACGGCCCGGCGACGATGCCAAAACCGATATAGGCGAGGATGACAGGTTGTTTGAGGTATAAAAAAGCGGTGGCGAAGATCGCAGCGCCAGCAAAGATCAAAACAAATTGGAAAATTATATTTTGAAAATCCATCGCTATGTCGACCGGTTAACTCATACGTTTAAAGCGTATTCGCTACTTTGTAGAAAAGGCACATCGAAACCGTTGATGTTCGAGTGCAGGGAACATTTTTCTTGTATGTTCCAGTTTGACCATATCGATATTTGCAACCACCACACCCGTACCATGTGGCAGCCTGTTCAGAACCTGTCCCCAGGGGTCGACGATCATACTGTCGCCATGGGTTTCACGACCACCCACGTGGTAACCACCCTGATCGGCCGCGATCATAAATGAAAGGTTCTCGATGGCGCGTGAACGTAATAACGATTCCCAATGCACTTTTCCGGTGAGGCTGGTAAATGCCGACGGCAAGGCGCATATCTCCATCTTTTGCTCGACCATGGCGCGAAACAGTTCGGGAAAACGAAGGTCGTAACATACCGCCAGACCTAACCGGCCAAACGGTGTATCGACCACCACCACATCATTACCGGCCGAGATGGTCTCTGACTCGGTGTAACTTTCATTGCTGGCTTCGATGGTGACATCGAACAGGTGGATCTTGTCGTAACGGGTGACGACCTCGCCCTTTGGGTTAATCAATAAACAGGCCGCAAAAACCTTGCCCGGCTGTTCGGAACTTAATGGTATGGTGCCACCAACTAACCAGATATTATATTTGACTGCCATATCCTTGAGGTAGTCCTGCAATAAACCACTACCAAAATCTTCTGCGATCTTCACCTTGTCAGTTTCGGCCATTCCCATGATGGCAAAGTTTTCAGGCAGCACGACCAGCTCTGCCTCCTGCTGAACGGCGATTTTTATCAATTTCTCAGCTTCAGCCAGATTCGCCTTTACATTCGGTCCGGATGCCATCTGTATCGCTGCAACTTTACTCACCAATCAATCTCCTGCTTTAATTTTTATTGCTTATTTTATTAAATTGAATTTAATCATATCATCGGCGCCGCTGCCCGGCGATATGACCATATACTTTGATGGAATGCCCAGAGAAACCAGCCAGTCAGTTAATTCCTGTACCCAGAATTCGCCATCCTCGCCCCCCGGGTAATGTATCTCTATCTTTTTCTGTTTATCAGATAACCATGTTTTGATTAACTGGTTTATCACCGGCAATGACAATATCGTCTCACCACTGCGTGCCAGCTCCCACTGTTCTGCATACAGCGTCCAGGTGGCGGCGGTCTTTCCTGACGGCGACTCCGGCAATATCGTTTTCCCGACCGCAATTCCCTGTATCACAGCTTTATTGGCCTCATTATCAGGCCCGATACCTTTGGCTGACACTTCAGCACAAATCACTGTTGCCGACAATGACAAAATGATACCAACCAGCACCTGATTTATAAACATTGAAAATTTATTCATTGCTAAAAATCTTCTTCATCTGTCGTATCAGCCTCTCTCTCTACGATCTTTTCGATTATCGGCTCATCCCAGGTACCCGTGATCGAATAAACATTATGCCCGATCAAACCGAGATCAAACACTTTCTGGATCAACGCCAGGCCAGCGCCAACAACGACGCCACCCATCAGAAATCCGCCAGCGAAAGTCAGGCTATCGGTATGCGGTTTCACCCGCATCAACAGACCATAATCATGCTTCACCATACCTATCCTACCAAACATATTGATGTCTGCCGCCGGTGCGGATACATCAAAATTTTTCAGCGAACCATCGCCGTTAACAAACTCGAAATCACCCTTGATGGTATCAAAAGCAAAACCTTCGCGAGTCACATCATCAAAATCAAAGGCCAGTCTGTTGGCCAGTTTAAATATATTGAGCAGACCCAACAAACGGCCACCGGCACCAGGGTCCACTTCGAGGATCTCACCTTTTTTCATCTCGAATGAGGTCTCACCTTGCATATTCGCCCAGGACAGTGCATAGGGTTCCGCCGGCCATTTCGAGTTAAACGTCGCAGTATATCCGCAATGATCCAGGCTGCGCTGATAACCCAGCCCGACAAGTGTCTCACCACAGTTACTACTACTGATATTTCCGTGCATCACCGTTTCATGCGAACCGTTCCATGAGGTCAACCAGGTGCCACGTGCATCAAAAGTCATGGCCGGCCCTTTCAATGAAAAACTGTTTATCAACATGCCATGTTTGTGCCAGTCTGTCTCCACTTTCACATCTGTAAAAACCCAGTCATCCCATAATATTTTTTTTGCTTTCCACACCAGCGGTGGAAAATCTGATGGCTTTAACGGCCTGGAAGCTTTTTTGTTTTTGCTGACGAACAGGGCATGTACATCCACCTCATCAAGATCAAGTTTTATCTCTGTATTTTTATCCAGTCCTTCAGTAAATTCCCCCTTGCCTGTCATATATTCAGACTTAACGTCAAAACGCCATACTTTATTTTCATCACGCACGGCAAATAAATCGACAAGACTGGCTGATTTTCCGCCTGTCTCATTTTTATCTGAACCCGCAGTTTCGGTGAATTTTGCATTAACGTGCAGGTCACCGCCATCCAGGACTTTAATCTCAGCAGCAAAGCCCGTTCTGGTGGCAGCCGGCTTTTGCACTTTATCAGATATCTGAATGTCGACATCTTCCAGGTAAGAGTTGGCAGAGATATGCATCAGGTAATCTTGTGCCTGATAAGGTATTTCAAAATTCATCGACCACATCGACTGTCCCGACAACCAGTCTTTGGGTATCCACTCATAACGTTGCAGCAGGTAATCGATGTCGATATCACCATCGAGATGATAAACCACCTGTGGCCCTGAATCACCATTCTCGGTGAAGGCGTTGATAGTCACCGGCCTGTTATCAAATCGTGCGATGATCGAGTCGGCAAAAATATTTTTCTCGGTAAAATCAATGACACCATTGATGCCGTTGAGCTCATAGCCCAGCGCAGGATAATAGATGCTCGTATCGATAAGCCTCAGATGGCCATCGATGGTGACATCAACCTGGTCTTTATCGAGCGGAATCTCTACGGTTAAAGCAAGATCATTTTCACCTTCAAATTGAAACAGACGCATGGCATCGCCGAGTATGTCATCCAGTGGACTGCTCCATACATAAGATTGTAATTCCTCATTTTTACCGTGTGCATCAATTGCAACGCTCAGGTGTGGCTGTTCTAAATCTAAAAACGTCGCAGAACCGTTTAGCATTTCCGCATCATGCGTTTTACCTTTCATCTGCGTGACAAAAAGTGACTGATTATCAAATTTGACGGCAGCAGAACCATCCGTCAGTCGCGGCCAGTCTTCCAGAAACTTCATGTTCGCATCATGTACAGTGAACATCGCCTGAAACACACCGCCATGGTCCGGGTATGGGAACTTGCCCAGATCACCGTACAGGATTAATTTACCCTCTGGCACATGACCGTCGGTAACCGCCATATTCAGCCAGTCGATCAACCCCTTCGACATGATGCCGACCGGTAGATAATGTTTAACATACTTTCCGTAGGCGTCATAAAAATCTGTTTGCGCATCAACAAAAATATTATTGTCTGCAGAAACCGTCAGGTCAAAACGTGAAAAAGTATCGATGTGGTTATTTTTTAGCTGCAACTGCTCGCTGTTTATCCGCCAGCTATCATCGATGTGATCCAGCGTCAGTTGTCCCTGCAATATGCCGACGGATATTGGCTCTATCAATAATGCTTTATATTCGAATTTCGCATCCTTAGTTTGCAGATCAATGATCGCATGTTCTTTACCATATTGTATGGCCGCATCTAATCCTGCGAGTTTAAAACTACCGGTTTGTTCCACCACCGAAAGCCCAGCGATCGATGCCTCCACAATTAATTTATCGAGCAAATTCTGCGCTGATGTTTCTTTAGGAATCTGCAGGTTAAGATTATATATATCGGCCTTTATCCGATAGGCGTTTAAATCCTCAGTTTTATCGATCTTCAGTGAACTTTCGACCTTTTGTTTTAACCCGGCGGTTAGCAGAACATCGGCGATATCGTGCAGATCGCCCAGCCTTAAAAAATCTGCACTCAGATAATAGTTATCCTCATCATCACTGGCCAGGATGGTAACCGGATGTCCCCATGAAGCTTTCAACTCGGTGCCAAAATAAAAATCAGAAACGGTGAGATTCCAGTTTTCTTTATCCTGCACGTAACGAAAATTTGTTGCCAGGTATTTTGTCTTCCAGCTTTTCCCTGTTTCACTATTGATAACAGACAAATCTCTGGACGTTAGCTGCGCGATTAAAGTTTGAACCTTACTATCTTCCAGGGTGCTCCATATATTTGCATCAAGCACAGTATCAATTTTGTATTTTTGTAGAAGATTAAACTTTTTATTCCATTGTTTGACTTTTACCTGTCGTGCTTCGACATAGATATCACCGTCTAGCGAATCGAGATAACCTTGCAGGTCTGCAACCACGACAAGGCTTTTTCCATAAGACTCTGGCAAGTTCATCGAGAACTTTATTTTATGGTTGTTAAAATTATTTTTAACATCCATATTCACATCCAGCAAACTGAGGTTTAATTTCTCACCAGTGTGATCCTGATAATAGATATTGCAGTCATGTAATAAATAATCTGAATTTTGCAGCATATAGAGAAACTGTTCTGGCAATTCACTTGAGCCTTCACTGGTAAATTTAATACCTTGAACCAGCCATTCATTATCAGATAGTTTTTCGATCGAAACATCAGCGCCAACCAGTCCAACATCGGCGACGATAAAATCGCTATGCATTATTGATGCGACGACATCCAGTTCGACAAAGGCTTCTTTAAAATTAAATAATGGAACTTTGTTTTTTTCGTCAAAGATCGATACCCCGATGAGCTTCAGGCGTGGAGAAAACCAGTGAATAGCCGCATCGATCGATTCGATCTCGACGGGCAGACCTATCTGTTTGCTGATTTCCAGCTGGATCTCATTTTTATAACCGGTGGCATAAGGCAATACGGCACGCAACACACTGAATATAACTGCCGCAGAGATAAGCACCACCGCCAGGCAGATGATGATGCAAATTCTGAAACGTAAAATCCACCGCATAGACGTATTAAAGTTTTTTAATTAACAGAGTAAATATTGTTAGAGAATGACCACATCAAACTGCTCCTGGGTAAACAGGGCTTCCACCTGAAACTTGATCGGGATGCCGATAAAATCTTCCAGTTCAGCAAGGCTGCTCGACTCTTCATCAACCAGTAAGTCGACCACATCCTGTGCGGCTAATACCAGCAGTTCCTTGGCATCGAACTGACGCGCTTCACGCAAAATTTCTCTGAAGATTTCATAACACACCGTCTCAGCGGTTTTTATGGTGCCGCGTCCTTCACAGGTTGGACAGGTGCCACACAACACATGTTCCAGGCTTTCTCTTGTTCGCTTGCGCGTCATCTCGACCAGACCGAGTGACGATACTTCACTGATAGACGTTCGTGCGTGATCTTTTTCCAGCGCTTTTTCCAGCGCGCGCATGACCTGGCGTTTATGCTCGGCCTCGGTCATATCGATAAAATCCAGGATGACGATACCGCCCAGGTTGCGCAACCGCAGTTGCCGCGCAATGCCCTGCGTGGCCTCGAGATTGGTCTTGAATATCGTTTCTTCGAGATTACGGCTGCCGACATAAGCCCCGGTATTGACATCGATGGTGGTCATGGCTTCGGTCTGATCGATGATCAGATAACCGCCTGACTTGAGCTGTACTTTTCGCTCCAGCCCTTTTTGAATTTCATCTTCGACGCCGTGCAGGTCGAACACCGGACGCTCGCCGGGATAATGTTCGATAAAATCGGCAACTTCAGGTACGTATTTTTCGGCAAACTCAAGCATGACGTTGCTGGTCTCACGCGAGTCTACGCGAATTACTTCGATGTCCTCATCGACCATGTCGCGCAATGCACGCAGATATAATGGCAGATCTTTGTGCACCGCGTTGCCGACTTTTATGTCGGCGGTGTTGTTGATATTTTCCCACAGCCGGTTCAGATATTTTATATCACTGGCGATAGCATCCCTGTCGGCAACCTCGGCGGCAGTACGCAGGATGTAACCGGCATCCTTGATACGATGTTCCTGTGCCAACAGATCATTTTTCAGACGTTCTCGATCTTCTTCGTTTTCGATGCGTGAAGAAACACCGATGTTGTCAGCGTTCGGCATGAACACCAGATAGCGCGATGGGATGGTAATATTCGTGGTCAGACGCGCACCCTTGGTGCCCAGCTGATCTTTTATCACCTGCACCAGAATCTCCTGACCTTCTCTTAGCAGCTGACCGATATGAACGGCATCACCATTGCTCTGATTTTTGTCGATATGATGAGCGACATCCGAGACGTGCAAGAACGCCGCCTTTTCAAGCCCGATCTCGACGAACGCAGCTTCCATACCCGGCAGCACGCGCACGACTTTGCCCTTGTACACATTACCGACCAGGCCACGGCTTCTGCTACGTTCTATGTACAGATCATGCAACATGCCGTTCTCCAAAATGGCGACGCGCGTTTCCTGTGGTGTGATATTGATTAAGATTTCTTTACTCATAATTTTTATTTTATTGTTTTATCGTCGACGGTGTTGCCGACAGTTCGTCTGGTTTATTTTCTATGCCAAGGGGCGTAACCCCGCACTGCTTGAGCAACTCGACCGTTTCATACAGCGGCAATCCCATCACCCCTGAAAAGCTACCATTGATATTTTTTACAAATTGCGCGGCAATGCCCTGGATCGCATAAGCGCCGGCTTTGTCATCGGCCTCACCTGTGGCTAAATAATTTTCAACTTCCAGCACATCGAGTTTTTTGAACTGCACGTGACTGCTGCTGGTGGCGATGACGTTTTTATCCGGCGTGACGATCGCCACAGAGGTATGTACTTCGTGTTGCTGATCCGAGAGTCGCAGCAACATTTCTTTGGCGTGTAAGCGGTTTTCAGGTTTGCCTAAAACTTCGCCACCGATCTCGACGATGGTGTCGGAACCGAGTACCGGCAGTGAAGCATCATTGTTGATAATGTCAAAACCGCGCTGCGCCTTTTCCATCGCCAGGCGTTCGACATACCCGCTCACCGATTCATTTGGTTTTTTT